>Ga0256405_10000839_pt1 | contig 93765 bp, 70 predicted proteins | sample RumenRJG_02DNA_FD_189096 | JGI IMG/M metagenome (GOLD analysis project Ga0256405, IMG submission 189096) | Bovine rumen microbial communities from Lethbridge, Alberta, Canada - RJG_02 | ecosystem: Host-associated > Mammals > Digestive system > Stomach > Rumen | place: Canada: Alberta...
TTTTTTCATGTTTTCTTCAATGATTTTAACAGATCTTTTTGCTTTTCTTCCGTATCTTGCACCGAACCTACCTGTAATACCCACTTTTTTAGTTCTTGCCATTTTATATTCTCTCCGTAATAATTAAAATTTAAAATAAATTGATTATCTAAAATAATCATAAAATTATCTAATATGATAATATTAGATTAACTAATATTTAAATGTTTGCTTAAAATACTCATTTTAAGAAAAAAATTACTTTTGATGAGAAAAAATATTAACCTATAAATCTTTTTGCCATTTCATTACTTCTCATCAAAAAAATTTAAAATTAATATCCAACTATTCGAGTGTTGGATAATTAGGACTTTCATTAGTAATTAACAAGTCATGAGGGTGGGATTCTTTAATACCACTGCTTGTAATTCTAACGAAGTTTGCTTTTTGTTGCATTGCTTTAATATCTTCAGCACCGCAATAACCCATAGATGATTTTAAACCACCAACTAACTGGAATAAGATTTCAGCAATAGTTCCTCTGTATGGCACTGCACCTTCAATTCCTTCAGGAACATATTTAGTGTGGTTCATTTTACTTTTTTGACCTTGGAAGTATCTGTCTGCTCCACCGTCAAATTCACTGGTCATTGCACCCATGGAACCCATTCCACGGTACTTTTTATATTGTTTACCATTCATAACTACAATATCACCAGGTGCTTCAAGAGAAGCCGCAAGCAAGTTACCAAGCATTACTGCATCTGCACCCGCACCAATAGCTTTTGCAACATCTCCAGAGTATCTGATACCACCATCAGCAATAACAGGAATGCCTGAATCAGCAGCAGCATCTGCAACATCGGAAATTGCAGTAAGTTGAGGTACTCCAACACCAGCTACAATACGGGTTGTACACATTGAACCTGGACCGATACCTACTTTAAGTGCGTCTACACCCATGGAAATTAAATCTTCAGCAGCCTGTGCAGTTGCAATGTTACCGACACATAATTCAGCATCGATATTATCCTTAATGGTTTCAGTGAATTTAACCACGTTCATGTTATGAGCGTGAGCGCAGTCAATTGAAATGATGTCTGCACCTGCTTGATCAAGTGCCATTGCCCTATCCAAATCGAATGGACCACATGCAGCGGCAACCAAAAAGTCTCCGTTTTTATCACGGGCAGCATTTGGATATTGTGATTGATTTAATATATCCTTAATTGTGATAATTCCAACTAATTTACCGTCACGAACAACAGGCAGTCTTTCCACTTTATTTTCATAAGCAACGTTTAAAGCTTCTTCAGAAGAAACTCCTTCTTCAACGGTAACCACATCAGAGGTCATTATATCCTTGATAGCAGTGGATGGTTCTGATTTTAAAACTGGCCTAATATCCCTTTTTGAGATAATTCCCATAATATTATCACCATCAACAACAGGCAAACCACTAATTAGCTCATTTTGCATTAAAGCTAAAGCTTCTGTAACGGTAGCAGTAGGAGAAATTGTTATAACATCCCTAATTGTTAAATCTTCTGCATTTTTAACTTTTATTACTTCTTCAACTTGTCTTTCCTGAGAGATATTTCTGTGGATTACTCCAATACCACCTTGCTGTGCCATAGCAATTGCCAAATCTGCTTCAGTAACAGTATCCATTGCAGCACTTAAAACTGGAATGTTTAATTTAATTCCTTTTCCTAATTCAATTGTTGTATCAATGTCTTTTGGTTCAACATAACTTGCATTAGGGGTCAAAAGAAAGTCATCAAATGTGAATGACATTCTTGCTTCTTGAACTTTTTTTGAAAATGACATAAATAACACCTAATTAAAATGAATCACATAATTCCTTAAGCTCAGTCACAGCGGTGTGGTGTATTTTACCAGTGTTCCTGTCACCGCCAACACATGCAGCGCCTCTGATACCAACAACATCACAACCAATATCATGCAATGGTTTTAATTGTTCTTTTTTAACAGATCCTGCAAGGGCAGTTAATAACCCATAGCTGTGAGCTTCTTCGACAAATTCCTTGAGTTGATCAATATCCAAATAATCAAATAATGTATGACCGTCTTTAACTGCAGTGTCAAGCATTGCAAGGTCGCATCCTGCATCTTTTGCAACTTTTGGTATTTCCATAGGACCGACTGCACCTACACGGTGAGCATCTGCATATCCTGCAGCCACAATAATTGTATCTTCACTTACATCTTTTACAGTTTTTACAACGTTTTCCATGACTTCAACAGCTTCGTCATGGTTTTTTGTTCCGTATAATCCAACTTTAATATAATCTGCCCCTGAGACGTGAGCGCCCATTGCCGCAAGTGAAACTGTACCTGGTTTGTAAGGCACATCTCCTAAAGTAGCACTGACTAATTTGTCTTCAGGAGTTAATTCCCTAATTTCTTTAATTACCCAAGGGAAATTAGCGCCTAAAGAACCTTCTTTAGGATTTTTCACATCAACAATATCTGCTCCACCTTTAATAGATTCAAGAGCTTCTTCACGATTTATAGGACTTATTAATAGAAGCATATATTTCCTCCAATATTATATTATAATATAATAATATTACTTCCTTATTATTTATAATATTATTGATTTTTAGGGAAAAATCAGATTAAATTATAAAATTAATTTTAAAAAAATAGTTAAAAAATAAAATTTCTAGACCAGTACCTATTAAAACGGAGACCCCTTATTGGAAACATTGTCCCTAATTTTGCCATGTGCTTTCGGGTAGAATCCAACTTCAGTGGATATTTTCCTAATATTCTCAATTATTTCATTTGTAGGAATTGATACAGGACAGTTTAATGTGCATAATCCGCATAAAGTGCACATGTATAAACCTGAGTTAAAGCATGTCTCTTCATCCTCAATGAACTTTGACATTGCAACACCACGGCCGCCCAGATAGTTATTGAATCCGAATTCATTTCCAACCGCATTATAGACTGGGCAATGCACCACACAGTTTCCACATCCAATACAGTAAAGACATTCAGGAGTGGCTTCACTTCTTCCATTATCCAAAAGAATGACTACGACACGTTCAGCTCCATACATGTTTTTTAAAAGCTTTTTTTCAATGTCTGCTGTTTTTGATGGTCCGGAAATTACATTCATGTATGAAGTCACAAAGCTGCCTGTTGCAAAAATTGTCTCCAATTTCACAAGAGATATTGCGTCCTCAAGTGTCGGCACTATTTTATCAATTCCCGCTACTATTATATGCAAATCTTTAAGTGAAACTATTGAAATATTGCCTTCATTGTGCACCATAACACATGAACCCTCTTCTGATGCTATGGCATTAGCTCCACTTATACCTATGTTTGCATTTTCAAGTCGATTTAGTACATCTTGCCTCACAACTTCCATGATTTCCCGAGGTACCGGATCAACATTAACATCAAGTGATTCATTAACAATGTCCGTGATATTTGAAACATTCAAATGTGAAGCAGGGCCGGTTGGATGAACCGGTTTGTTGTCAACCTTTTTAAGTTGCAATATTCTGTCCCCAAGATCTGTTTCAACAACATCAATATTTTTTTCTTTTAAATGATTTTTAAGGTTTATTTCGCCCAAGGTATTTGATTTTGCCTTTGCAATAACAGAAGCCTCATACTCATCAAGCAAATCATCAATAATATCTAAAGCATCAAGAGAATTATCCGCCAACTTGCATTCAATATCATTGCGGGCAAATGATTCCAATAACTGATTTAATAACTCCCCATTATTTTCAATAGAATATTTTTTGATTTCCTGAACCCTTTTAATCAATCTCTTTGCGGATGGTGATTCCTTAATGGAGTCAGACCTGCTTTTAACTGTATTGAATGATTTTCTCATGGTTTCAAGTTCACTTTTCTTCATCCAAATCACCATATTTTACCAAAAATTCAGTTAAGTCCAACACTTCCAAATCATCATTGCTTAAATTTAACTTGCAAAAGGGACAAGCAGCAATTAAAATCTTACAACCGGTATCTTTAGCCTGATTTATTCTAGACTTGGCCAATTCATCTGCAATTTCAGGATAAGCTGATTTCACTCCACCACCCGCTCCGCAGCATAAGCTGTTTTCACGATTGTTTTCCATCTCGACAATTGTGGCCACACTTTCAATGACACTCCGTGGGTCATCAAATATCTCCATGTGCCTGCCCAAATGACAAGAATCATGATATGTGACATTCAAATCCTTTTTTGTAAAATTAAGTTTGTCTTCAGATATCAATTGCTTTAATAATTGTGAAACATGAATAACATCAATGTTTTCATAATCCTCCTTGAAAGTCTTATAGCAACCTGCACAAGAGGTTAAAACGGTTTCATCCTTAAAAACCTCACTGTTTTTTGTGATTTGCTCCTGAGCCTCCTTTAAAAATCCAGTTCTAAGCAATACTGAACCGCAGCAAGCCTCATCATCCAGAATATGATAATCAACACCTGCAAGATTTAAAAGCTTTTCAGTTGTCTCTGCAATGCTAGTCTCTTTTTCTCTTGCAGTGCATCCTCTAAAATAAATCATTATTCTTCCTCTTCATCGTCAAGAGTTATCTCATTGTTGATAGCGGATTCCTTAACAATCTTGTTGATTTCATCCTGCAATATATCAATTTTATTATATAATCCAAAAATTATGTAAAATAAGACTAAAAACACTACAATAATGATGAAATCCAATCCTCTAGTTATACCAAATAACTGTGCAAAGTGCTCGCTTGCGTTTGGGAAGATTGAAAATATGATAACGAATATCCACAATACAGTCCACAGGATAACTGTTATTAATGACTGTTTCTCTTTTAGATACCTATAAAAGAACCATAAAATAGCCAATATAGATATAATCGGGAATAATATTGAATATAATAACATTTAATCACCTAAAACTGATGTCTAATCATTTGAATTAAAATCTTTAATGCCTCTTTGGAATTTGTTCCTTTCGCTTGGGTTTCTGGAGTATAAATTGTTTGAATTGGAACTTCTGCAAATGGAATGTCATTATCATGGACTTCACGTATGAATTCTGATGAGATGAGATATCCTCTGGCATTGATATCAATTTTTCTTAAAGCTTCAAGAGTAATGGCCCTGAATCCTGTCTGTGAATCACTAACATTAACTCCGTAGAATATTCTGGTCAAAAGATTCATAACCCAATTTGCAAAGTTTCTTGTAAACGGCATGTCCTTCAAAGGCCTTACACCAATCACTGCCTGAGCTTCCCCCTTAACCAATGGGGTTATGACATTATCCAAGTCCTCAGGTGAGTGCTGACCATCCGAATCCATACTGACAACATATTTCGGATTGAACTTGAAAACGGCGTCAAATCCAGTTTGTGTTGCCACTCCCACTCCCCTGTTAATCATGAGTGAAAAAATGTGAATATTGTCCGGATACTTTCTTTTTGACTCTTTGATGACTTCTAGAGTATTGTCTGATGACCCATCATTGACAATAATAAGATTATATCCCTTATGAGCAATTTCCTCAATCACCGGCTGGATTCTTGTTGCCTCATTGTATGCCGGAAGAATGACAAATGTATCCTGCTTGTCCTCTTTTGTTATTTCAAATTCCATATTGCACCTAAACTATAATGGTCCTGCATCCTCTTTTCCTTCACGCATTCCCATTCCCGCTTCTTTTCTCATTGCCTTTCTTGAGTACATCATCTTAATAAGGTTTTGTGCATGTTCACGTGCCCTGTTTTCTGCAAGCTTTGCAAGTTCAACTGGATCTTCTTCCTCATCCTCATGGACGAACACTTCCAAAATGTGAGTGTTTGTCATCAATTGAGCGTTTATCAATCCTGTTGATGCCTCATGGGCACACATCTTATCCTTTTCCATAGGTCCAGGCATTCCAAGTGCCATTACAATATCACAGTTTTCCTCTTCAATGAGGATTTTTGCAGTCACCGGCAAGTCTTTTACACCTGGCACGGTTTCACGAATTATTTTTAAATCATAAGCATTCTTTTTTAGCTCATCTATAGCTGCTGACGCCATGTCAAAACGAGCAAATGTTGTATCACAAATTCCAATCCTCATGTAAATTCACCTTATGAAAAAATATGTTTTTATTAATATAAATGTTTATTTAAAAATACAAAAGTATTATGAATTATTACTGCGAGTAATACTTTGAGATTTAATTTTATGAAGAAAATCTGATTTAAAAAAAAAATTAGTTTTTATTTAACAGTTTTAAAAACTTGTCCTTAGCTTCATCAATTGTTAACGGATAATCATCATCCATGTCAATGCCTTCCGCTTCAAGCTTTTGGAACAATTCGGTGACAATTGGAACTTCCAAATTGGCTTGCTTTAAAATTTCAGGTTGAGAAAAAATCTCCTTAGGTGTTCCTTCAGCAATCAACAACCCGTCCACTAAAACAAAGACTCTTTTAGCATAATTTGGAACCAAGTCAACCTCATGAGTAGAAATGATAATAGTAATTCCTTCTTCATTGAGTTCCTTTAACAATTTTGTCAAATTGGTTACACCTTGAGGGTCAAGGCCTGCAGTAGGCTCATCCAAAACCATTATTTCAGGTTTCATTGCAAGAATGCCTGCAATAGCCACTCTTTTCTTTTGGCCTCCACTCAAATGATGAGGTGCCTTTTTCTCAAAACCGCTCATGCCAACACGGGAAAGTGCCTCTTCAACACGGTCCTGAACCTCTTCCATAGATAACCCTAAGTTTAAAGGCCCGAAAGCAACGTCCTCTTCAACAGTTGGTGCGAATATTTGGTCATCTGGGTTTTGAAATACGATACCAACCTTTTGCCTGAACTTGAGCAATGATTTCTTATCATATTTTAACTCTTCGCCATCAATGAAAACTTGCCCTTCATCAGGTTCATAAATACCATTCAAATGTAAAAATAATGTTGATTTACCAGCACCGTTTTTACCTAAAAGAGCAACCATCTCTCCTTTTTCAACTTTTAAGCTAACTCCCTTTAATGCCTGATAATCTGCATTGTATGAATATTTAATATTTTTAACTTCCAACATAATTGATTTACTCCCTTTTTTTAGGTGTGTAAACTGGCAATTCACCAGTGTAACCTCTTGAATCCAGTGAATGCTGTAATGTTTCACTCTTATCAAGAGATCTTAAAAAGATTGTGCTTGCAAGTGCCGCTAGAGATTTAAATGAATTCCAATAGGAATGATATCCTAGTCTTGTTTCCTGTGCCTTTTGCATTGTATCTATTTCATTCAAGAAAATGAAGATTGAATTATACATCAAAAGTGCAATTTCAATGAAAATCTTTGGAACTTTCAAAGTAGCTAAACAGTGCAAAATCTTAGCAATAGGAGTGGTCAAGGCTAAAAAACCCAATAAAGGCAAACATCCCATTACTCTAAAGAATGTGTAAACACCATAGTGCAGGGAATCTGTAGTAACTACAATTCCAAATATTCCTGTTTCATATATCACTTCGCCTTTTCCAAAGAAGAATATTAAAAAAATACAGGTTATCACTACAAAAGCCATCGGAATTGATAGGAATTTTAAATATGAACGCCAATTAATCTTAGCTACCGCTAAAATAACAATAGACATTGATACAAACATGAATATGTCAAAATATAGATTATCAAGTGCTAAAGTTAAAACTAACAATATTATTGTTAAAAACAATTTGAAATAAGGATTTGTTTCTGTTAATTCATTATGATGCGCAATATAATCCATATCAAATTTCATAAAAAATCACTAAAAAAAGAAAAAATAATAAAGAAGATTAATTATTCTTCTTTACCTTGTCCTCTCCAGTAACCGAAGAAGTAACCAATGATGATTGCTCCTATAGCTGCTTGAAGAGCGAATAATAAACTTTCAATTTCACCACTTGGTGGTTCCCAAATAGATTGAGTCCATGGTTCGAAACCTGTTGATTCTACAGCTTCCCCTGCGGCATCGTCAGATCCACCAAAGTAACCATCATCTTCTCCATGACCACTGAACATTACTAATGGTGCGATGAAGATAATGATACAAACTACAGCTAAAATAATTAATGTTGATGTTTTCATATTTATCACCTTATGCTTCATTAGGAGCTAATGCACCGAGTTTATCTAACAATTTTGGTTTGTAAGCTTTTAACCTGTCCCAAATAATTACGGTTAAAATACCTTCACCAATAGCTAATGGAATTTGAGTAACTGCAAAGATAACTAAGAAGTTAGTTAATGCTGCACCGAATGTTGGTGCAGGGAATGCGAAAGCTAATTGGAATGAAGTGGTTACATAAGTTAATAAGTCACCTAAAAATGCTGCAAAGAATACAGCAATAGTTGATGAGATACCAGCTTTTGTTAATCCTTTGTATACAATCCAAGCTACAACAGGCCCTACGATACCCATTGATACAATGTTTGCACCTAAAGTGGTTAATCCACCGTGAGCAAGCAATAATGCTTGGAAAATAAGTACGATAGTTGCTAATACTGCGGTTACAGCAGGTCCGAATAATGCTGCACCTAATCCGTTACCACAAGGGTGTGAACAACTTCCAGTAACAGAAGGTAATTTCAATGATGATAAGATGAACATAAATGCCCCACTCACAGCAAGCAATGCTTTTGATTCTGGGGTTTCATCTACAATTTTTTTGATTTGATAAATACCAAAAGCGACAACGATGATTGCTACAACGAACCAAACAATACACCATTCTAATGGTAAGTATCCTTCCATAATATGCATAAATTAATTCCTCCAAATTTATATCAAAATGATTTGATAAATTTCTCAATAAAAACTTAATTATAATTAAACTTTTTTAAAGTTTTATTGATAATGTTATTATATCAGTTATTACATATAAATGTATAGGAAAAAGTAATACTAAATAATTAGGCAAACCTAAATATATTTATTAAATTATAAACAAAGGAGAAAACATGAACATAAAAAATAACCTCATTTTAGCACTCGACGTAATGAGTGAAAGTGAAGCGATAGAAATTTGCGACTCAATAAAAGATTATATTGACACCATAAAAATCGGATACCCACTAGCACTTGCAGAGGGCCTTGAAATAATCAACAAATTAAAGGACAAATTTGGATTCAAGGTCATATGCGACTTTAAAGTGGCTGACATTGATGCAACAAATTCAAAAATTTGTGATGAGACATTCAAAGCGGGGGCCGATGCAATAATCTGTCATGGATTTGTAGGATCCGACAGTGTTCAGGCATGTCTTGACATGGCCAACAAACACAAAAAAGAACTATTCCTATTAACTGAAATGTCCCATCCCGGAGCAAAAATGTTTCTTCAAAAAAACGCAGATGCAATCGCTCAAATGGGAGTTGAAATGGGAATAACAAACTATGTTGCACCAGCAACAAGACTGGACAGGCTGTCAGATATCAGAAATATTGTCGGAAAAGATTCATATATCATTTCACCAGGTGTTGGAAAACAAGGTGGAGACGGTAAAAAAACATTAGAATATTCAAATGCAATAATTGTCGGAAGAAGCATCTACGAATCAGACAATCCTAAACTAGCATGTGAAAATTTAATCAAATCCCTTGATTGAAACTAAACATATTTTAATATAAAGAAACAAAAATATTATTGTTCTTATTATCATTGAACAAAATCAATTTAAATGGAGGAAAAAAGCATGGCAAATGAAGTAACAAAAATGATTATGGAAACTATCTTAGCATTAATCACCACAGCATTTGCGTTCGTTGCAGGTGAAGCATGGAACACCGCAATCCAAGCTTTAATTGAAGAATACATTGGAGCTGGAAGCGCATTATCTAGTTTATTCACTTACGCTATCATAGTTACAATCATTGCAGTTATCGTAACCGTACTCATTGCAAGAATTGCAGGTAGAATGGGCGTAGAAACTGAATAAGCAAAAAAAATAATAAAGGAATTTTTTAATTCCTTTTTTAACTTCTTTTTTTAATTTAATCTTTCAAAAACAATACCACCAATCAAATAAGCGACTTCAAAAATTAGGAAGTAAACAAATACCATAATATTGAAAGCACCACAGATTGCAAGTAATAATATAACTATTTTCAAGACAAACCTATACTCGAAAAACAGGTTTAAAAATACATTGTCAGTGACTGTAGATATTAACTCATGGCCAACCTCATCAGCTAAAGTACCTAAAATGCAAATCAACAATACTACAAGACTTATTTCTGGAATTCCTGCAATCAAACAGATAACAATGAACACAGCCAAAGTTATGATATGGTGAACTCCATCCACTTTCAATGCAATCAAATTACCAATTGGGATTGCAATGAAAATATACGCTGCACCAACATCACCGATAGCAGCGAATGCAGAAGCAAGACCACATAAAACACCGACAGCACTGGCCATCACTACATCATTATTAACATCAAACAGGTCATCAGAATACTTCATGAAAAATCCTGAAAGTAAAAATAAAATAGCTAAAATAATAGAATTCATCTAATCACCTAAAGTTTATCTAAAGCAGCCGCATAAATTAATGGGAATATGACTGTAACATCCCCTACAACACTTGCAAGGCTAGATCCGCATCTTGCCTTTGCCCATGATTTAGCCTCTTCTAAAGGAGCTCCGCCTAAGCTTCCAGCCTCTGGCCTATCCATTGTAATTTGAATTGCAGCATCAAGACCCCCTTTAATAACATTTGAAGCCAACGTATAATGTTTTGTAAGGCCTCCTCCCAAAAGGATTGCGCCTACCTTTTCAGCTTCAAATACAATATCGGAAAGATAATGCATATCCGCAACGGCATCAACTACAAAGTCATGGTCTTGGTTAAAAATCCATAACTGCAAACCCATCATTGAATCAATTAAACCCGGTGCGAAAATCGGAACATCGTTTCTTGCAGCTGTTGCAACGAATGAATTTTCATCATCAACCAAAAGGCCTACCTCATGTAGTAGTTCCTGAATGGAAACTTTACTTTTCTTTGAAGATATCTTCTGAAATATTTTAGTGATTTCACTTTCAAAAACTGTAAAATCATCAGATCCAACATTGATATCAGCTATGCGACCTATTCCTTCTTCATTCAGCTCTTCATCATCCTTTCCCTCATGGCGATAATGAGATCCACCAAACGCTTCAAGCAAATCATGAGTAATGTTAGCTCCGCTTGACACTATCAAGTCCACATGACCCTCTTTAATCATTTTTGTTACTATGCTTCTCATTCCACCAGGTATTAAAGGACCTCCAAGACTCATGAATACCTTCATTTCCTCATCTTGTATCATTTCAGTCAAAATATTGCAGGCTCTTGCCACTCTGCCTGCTCCTAAAACATTAGATGCTTCAAATTGATTTAGTAAATCAATTACTTTCATATCCTTTTCAACATTAATCTGGTTAACCTTCATTGAATCACTATTTTGTCATGATTGGGAATTGCTTTAAATTTGTTATGCTGTCTATTAAATCTGTTCTTGTGACAATCCCGAGTAAAACTTGATTGTTATCTGCAATAATCAGTCTGGAAATTGATTTTTTAAGCATCACATCAATTGCATTAGCTATCTTTAAATCTTCATTAACAATAACTACATTTGTTGACATTAACTCTCCAACAGTTTCATTTTCCCTGTCGTTAGCTATTGCATTTACCAAATCAGTTAGGGTAAACACCCCAACAACTTTTCCATCTTTAATAACCGGAGCGCCGTCAATTTCCTTTTCAGCCAATTTTTTAGCCGCATCCTTTACAGAACAGTCCAATGAAAATGATATGACATCTCGACTTGCAATGTCTCCTACAGTTTTCTTTGGAATGCTTCTAATGGTTTTGGTGTCAACTAAAAGAATATTGTCCATATCATCACGGCCGACAATTGTTCCCATCACTCCCAAGTTATTAACAGGTGTCGGACCAATTCTTATTTCATCACCTAAATTAAGGTCTTTAATGCTTCCCAAAACCTTGATTGCAGCTTCACATTCACTAGGTTGTGGAACACTAGTGAATTCAATTTTGGCTACAGAAATGTCCTCTATTTTTTCACCGTTTTTATAAATAGGCACTTTGGAATCTTGATCTGAAACTGAAATGTTTAAAGAATGATACGCTTCAATAGTAGGCTTGTATCCTCCTCTTGGACCCGGTACCCCCTTAACTAAACCTAAACTTCTTAATGATTGCATTTGGTTACGTATTGTTCCAGGATTCCTGTGCATAACCTCAGCAATATCCTCACCCTTAATTGACTTACCATTTGATGACTGATATAAGTTAATTAAGGTTTGTAAAATTTCTTTTTGAACAGATGTTAACATGTTTTATCCCCATCCATAAATATAATGTATTTATTTATGTCAAAGATACCTTATAAATGTTAATGATTTATCATGATGGATATTGAAATGCTTTTGAACATTGTTTAGAAAAAAAGAAAGTGAAAAGAAATGATTAATCTATAAGCTGTTTTAAATCATTTCTTATAATTGAAGTTGCATCAAAGCCTTTAATCGCATCGACCATTTCAGGGAATTTAGCTTTAGGAATCAATACATTAATCTGTGAAAAATCAGACCCTGGAGTGATTGTTGGCTCATCTGCACAAAGCTTGTTGTCAATTAAGTAATTTGAAACTTCTTCAATCTTATCATTAGCAATATTAAATTTAACGTCAAAATATTTTTTAGCGGTGATTGCACCCAATAATTGCTCATAAATCATTTTAGCCTTATCAAGCTTATCTCCGGTACAGCTCACACCTGCATAAAGACCGGCTGAAGAGTGCAAGATTGTCTCGATTTCCTTCAAGCCTGCCTTTTTAAGGCTGCTTCCTGTTTGAGTATTATCAACAATCAAGTCAGCGCCCTTTGCGATGTAGACTTCAGTTGCACCGTCGGAGTTGATAACCTGCACCATTTCATTGTCCCCATCAGTCAAACCTCTAACCTGAACAAATGGCACTGAATCCCCATAGATTTCCTGATAAACTTCATTTTCCATGATGAATTTTCTAGTTAAGTTAGGATACTCTGTGAAACATAATATTGGAGTTTTTCTATCTTTATTTGCTCTTAATAAATCAGATAAACTGTTGTATGGTGAATCATTTGGAACTGCAACGATCAAACGGGTTTTTCCATAATCCAAATCCCCAATTTTAATTGTATTGTTCTTTCTTAAGACGGACTCTTCTTTTATCCAGTCCTCACCAACAATAGCAATATCAACCATTCCACGATTCAATTCCACAGGTGTGGATTGCGGACGAGTCAAAAACGCTTTGATTTCATCATCATTCAATATTTCAATTTCATATGACTCATCACCAGGTTCGTATCCTTTTACTTCATAACCTGCATCAACAAACAATTGATAAGTATTGCCTCTTTTGACATTGTTTAAACTTCCCTTTGGAAGTCCAAGAATTATTTTTTCATTCATATTTATACCCATTAAACTATTATTTGATAAAATATATAATTATTTTGAAAAAATTAAAAAAATAGTAAAAAAATTTAACAAAAAAGAAAAGTTAGTTGTGATATGGCTCACAACTTTGCCTATTTAACGCATGCTTGTGAACATGCATATGCTTAATTCCATTTTCGGTTTCAATCTCATCCAGTATTTCAATACCATCATGTGAATGAGTGTGCTCGCCGTCATTGTGATAATGATAATGACTGTGCTCGACGTTTTCTGTATCAACTTTTTTAATGGAATCATCAAAATGCCTGTCATATAACAATGCTGCATTCAATACAACAAGACATGACCCTGCATTGTGAACGATTGCACCGGTTACCGGATTCAATAAACCTAAAACAGAGCAAACAATAGCTGCTGCATTGATTGCCATTGATATTGCAATGTTTGCCTTGATAGTGAATAATGTTGAATTTGAAAGTTTCTTAAGATATGGAATCTTACCTATGTCATCACCCAAAAGCGCTATGTCTGCCGCTTCAATTGCAACATCACTTCCAACAGATCCCATTGCAACACTTACATCAGCGGTTTTAAGTGCTGGTGCATCATTTACACCGTCACCTATCATACATACTTTTTTGCCTTCTCTTTTAAGCTTTTCAATCCAGTCCAGTTTTTCTTGTGGAAGCAGATTACCATACACTTTGCCTATTCCAACTTGGGAGGCAAAGTAATTAGCAGTTTCTGTATTATCTCCAGTGAGCAATATGGTTTCAGTTCCCAAATCATGTAAACTTTCAATCATGCTTTTAGAATCTTCACGTATCACATCAGATAATCCGATCAATCCAACAACTTGGCCATTTAATGCAACGATGATTGAAGCTTTTCCCTCGTTTTTTAGTTTGTCCAGAAAACCGTCAACATCAACATTGATATCATTTTCGGATATAAATTTGGAGTTTCCTGCATATACATTACCATAAGAATTTACACATGCAACACCTTTACCAGGATACATTTTAAAGTCTTTTGGTTCTTCAATGTCGATTTCAGCTTCTTTTGCATTATTTACAACGGCCTTAGCTAAAGGATGTTCACTTAACTTTTCACATGATGCTGTAAGTTTAAGCAAATCCATTTCCGACAGATTATCATCAATAGAGATAATATCAGAAACTTCTAAATTACCGTAAGTCAAAGTACCGGTTTTATCGAATACTAAAGTATTTAAAGCTCCCAATGTCTCAAGAGCTTCACCGGATTTAATCAATACTCCATATTTTGTTGCTTGACCAATAGCTGCCATAATAGCGGTTGGAGTGGCAAGAATTAATGCACACGGACAGAACACTACCAGTACAGTTACTCCTCTCTCAATATTGCCTGTTGCCAACCATGCCACAATGGCAATTATCAATGCTACAGGAACAAGCCATGTGGCCCATTTATCTGCAATTCTCTGGGTCGGAGCCTGTTTTTCATCAGCCGCTTTTACAAGATCAATTAATTTTTGAAGTGATGAATTTTCGCCCAAACTTGTTGCCCTAATATCAATTGCACCATACATATTCATGGTTCCGCAAAATACTTCATCTCCAACCTCCTTATCGATTGGCAAGGATTCACCAGTCATGATTGATTGGTCAAGTGAAGAAGTACCGCTTATAATTTCACCATCAACAGGTACGCTTTCACCAGGAAGTATTCTTAAAGTATCACCAATTTTAATTTCATCGACAGGTACAACTTCTTCAGTTCCATCTACAATTTTCCTTCCGGTTTGAGGAGTTAAATTTATAAGGTTTCTTAAACCTTTCTTAGCTCTTTCTACTGTCCAGTCTTCCAAAAGAGCACCTAATGCCATAATCCAAGCAACTTCACCGGCTGCAAATATTTCCCCAATTAAAAGTGATGCCACCATAGCTATTGCAATGAGTAATGCTGAAGAAATCCATTTTTCACGGATTAATCTTGTTAATGCTAAAAGCAACATTGGAATACCACTTATTATTACTGTTCCCCAAGCAGGATCAAAGTAAGTTGGCACGTTTATTCCAAATATCATGAAAATAATTGCAATCAGCAGAAATATACCTGAAATAATAGTCATTTTTAATCCAAATAAGAAATCTGTTATTTCATCTATCACTTTACACACCTTCTAAGTATTACTTTTTTTCAATTCATTTAAATACTAGGTATTACTGAAAAATTTTTTAAAAGTTTCCCCCAAAATAGAAACCTATAAAAAAAATAAAATAATAGTAACTACTTACAGCCAAAAAGTATTACTTTTTTTGAATTCATTTAAATACTAAGTATTACTAAAAATAAATTTGTCGGAAATAATATATAAAGGTATTACTTTTTTTGAATTCATTTAAATACTAAGTATTACACTTTGAAAAATCAATACTTTTCATTAAAAATAGTTAAAGCCTTTTTAGCATATACTCTGTCTTTATCTTTTTCATCTTCAGACAAATCAGAGTACGGAACTCGTAAACTTCTCCAATGAACTAATTTATCTTTTATTCTAGAAATAGTCCTTAAATCATCATCAGATAAATCATCTTCAAACTTATCTAAAATATTTATCAATAAAGATATTTCACTGGAAATTGCCTGAGACCATTCACACCATTGCTTGTGTTCCAATTCAGATAATTTCTCTAAAATATCCTCATTCATATTATCACTAAGGTTTCATGGCCAAATCCATTATACTGAACGGGTCTCCCTCTTTTTTAGGAGCTGGTGCACCCATACCAAATGCAGATTTAGCAAATTCTTTATTCATTCTTTTTGAAACCTCTCCAAAAATCATTTTATAAGCTGTACATTGTGGGTCAACTGCTTTTGGAGTTTGATATGCTACAATTGCATTGTAAGGACATCCTCCTTCACAGTATTTAACATATCGACATTTTTTACAGTTTTCATCAACATACTCTCTAAATTCCATGAGCTTTGCCCATGCTTCGGACTCTTTTAAATCATCAAAACTAGGATTTGTAGCAACATTTCCTAAAACATATTCCTCCATGCCAACAAACCTGTAACATGGATAAATTGATCCATCAGAGCCTACTGCCAGAGTTGTTCCAATACAATCGGCAAAAGTGCATAATGTTCCTCTTCTTCTTAAGGAACTTTTACATATATGGTCCAAGTCCATTACAGTGAACTTGTCCAAATCATAAAGATACTTATCCAACCAATCCACAAGCAATTTTCCATGCTCTTCCTGGTCAAGTGCCCAAGGGTCTGCATTATCACCTCTCAGGGAGGGCAAGGCCGCATGAATTTTCAGGTTCATTTTTTCATTTTTAAAAAAGTCATACAATTCATCAGAGAAATCTTTTGAATAATCAGTTACAGTCAGTACGAAATTTATTATTAAACCTTTATCCTTAGCTAATCTGAACTTTGACATGGTTTTATCAAAATAGCCTTCACCTCTCTGGAAATCATTGATTTCCTTCGGTCCGTCAATACTTGTACTTACAACAACATTATATTCTAAAAATAAGTCAATTAACTCTTCTGTCAAAAGCCAAATGTTACTTTGAAGTGAAAATCCATCAAGATTTGGCAATTTTGATAGTTTTTCCAGAGCAGACTTGTAAAAATCGTAACCTGCAAGTAATGGTTCCCCACCATGGAAAGTGAAATGAACTTTGTCGTCTCTAAAATCGCCTAACCAATCGATGATTTGGTCAATTATTTCCAAGTCCATCATTTCCTTTTTATTTTCTGAACCCCAACAATATTTACAGTTTGATGGACAGTTTAAAGTAGGGATAATCATTACATGAAATGTCATTTTAACCGTAGATTTTATTTAATTCGTTTAATAATTTCTTTTTCTCATCAGGATCCATATTCTCATTTACAAAGAATATGTACCCGCATTCTTCACATTTTACAGTTTCCATTTCTGCGTGAGCCCTGTGATTGTCTAGCATTTTTCTGTGGGCAATTTTATCTTTTGAGCCACATTTTGGACATGGTGCCAATAATTCTTCAAGTTTCATTTTTTCACCTTAATACTATTTCTATTTTTGAAGTATATAATGTTTAAGATGACAGAAAAGTATAAATAAGATGTTTCAATGACTGCAATTTTTCAAAGTGACTTCAACAAGCTTTAAATAGTACTTCCGACAATATAATTTATTTAATTAATATTTGAAGTGATTGACATGCCTTATGACTACTATGAATACTTAAAAAAGCATCGAGACACTCCATTATACACAGAAGCTGCAGAATTAGTAAGACAAAATCTCTGGAGTGAGACAATTAACTTTAGACAGTCCATGGACTGGATTTGTATGGAAAACAAAATTTTGATAAAACTATACCACAGTTTAAGATACTCCTAACGATTGAGTATCTTAACCATATTTTTATAAAATGGATATCCAACATGCTGAATAAACAAAAGAACCAAATTCATGCCCGGAAACTCGAATTCCTTTTTAACGGTTTTCAATTCTTTTACAATATCCAATTTTTGAGGGCATTTCCTTAAGCATTTCCCACATCCGTTACATTTGCCGGCGTTTCCGGAACCTCCCATAATTCCACCGACATACTGATAGTAATCCATCAATGCAGGATTTATAAAACCCTTATGATTAAACAAATACTTTTCATTATATATTTTCATGCATTCTGGAATATTGACTCCCTGAGGACATGGCATACAGTAGCCGCAAGTTGAGCAATTGATTTTCAAGGAATTTCTCATGACCCTCTTAACAAGCTCAACAGTTTCCATTTCTTCAAAACTCATTGACAAAGGAGTGGTATTATCAGCAACAGCCAAGTTTTCATCAAGCTGCTCAAATGTATTCATACCCGACAGTACACATGTAATATTGCGGTTGTTTAAAACCCACTGCATTGCCCATTCTGCATTGCTTTTATTTGGATTTGCCTTTTTAAAAATTTCTTCAGCATCTTTCGGCATTTTACCCGCAAGAATTCCACCTTTCAATGGTTCCATCACCAGGATACCAATTCCCTTTGATGCAGCATATTCAATTCCTTCCATGCTGGCCTGAACATTTTCATCAAAATAATTGTACTGAACCATCACAACATCCCAATCATAACCGTCGATAACGATTGGAAACTCTTCTTTAGGACCATGATATGAAAAGCCGATGTGTTTAATCTTACCTTCACTTTTAGCCTTATTAATGAACTCAATCAAATTCCTTTTCAATAATCTGTTCATTGCCTTTAAATCAACACCATGAATTAAATAATAATCAATAGAGTCCCTTTGAAGTCGTTTCAACTGTTCATCGAGGAGTTTTTCCATATCCTCATATTTTCTAACATTAATTGCAGGCAGTTTGGTGCATATTTTAACTTTGTCCTTATATTCTCCCTTTAAAATTTCGCCTAAAAAAGACTCGCTGTCCCCATAAAGATAAGCGGTGTCAATAAAATTAACGCCATTATCAATTGCATGATAAATCAATTTAGAAGCCTTATCACGGTCGATTTTACCATTCTTTAAAGGCAGTCTCATTGCTCCAAATCCAAGAGAAGAGATTTCATCACCGGTTTTTTGAATTATTCTGTATTGCATATTATCGTCTTGTCATTAGATGAATTTGTCTTTGATGATTTTAAGCTACACTCCCCATGAGTGACAGGGCATTGGTTGAAGAATTTTCCACTCAAGTGACTAAATTCTTCGAGTTTCCCTTTACGCCTCCTTGATCATTTCTTTCATATATGCAATCAAATCATCTTTGGATTCGGGATCATCCATTGCAAACTCAATTGATGTTTTTAACCATTCAAACCTGTTTCCAATATCATATGTTTTTCCTTCAAAGGTTACGCCGTAAATCGCATCCAATTTCTGAAGCGCATCTGTAAGCTGAATTTCTCCACCCACACCAGGTTCTGTTTCATCAATCTTGTCAAAGATATCCGGTGTCAATACATAACGGCCCATAATGGCCAAATTTGATGGAGCCTGATGAGCCAATGGTTTTTCAACGAGTTTTTCAATGTTATACACATTATTTTCGACTTCAGTTCCCTTAATGATACCATATCTTTCCACCTTATGTTTAGGCACTGCTTCAAGGGAAATTGCTGAAGCACCATATTTTTCATAAACATCAATCAATTGCTTAGTGCATGGGGTTGGGCCTTTAGTGATTGAATCCCCTAAAAGCACTGCAAACGGTTCCCCACCGATATGCTTTTTAGCGCAGTAAATCGCATCACCTAAACCTTTCTGTTCTTTTTGTCTGACATAACAGATATCTGCCAGGTCAGTGATTGCGCGAACTTGCTTTAATCTATCATCCTTACCTGCACTTTGTAAAGTTTGTTCAAGCTCAAATGATTTGTCAAAGTGATCTTCGATAGACCTTTTGTTTCTACCGGTTACAATTAAAATATCATCAATTCCTGAAGCAACCGCTTCTTCAATAACGTATTGAATTGTTGGTTTATCATAAACTGGCAACATCTCTTTAGGTTGCGCTTTAGTAGCAGGCAAAAATCTAGTTCCAAAACCTGCTGCCGGAATTACAGCTTTCATATTTTATCACCATATTAAGTTTATATTATATATAAATTTAATTTAATTATTATAAATAGGTAGTGATTGTTTTTCCTTATAAAACATGAAAATTATCCCTTTAATGATTTTTTTACTTTAAAAAAATTCAAGATAATAAAAATTAAATATTACAACTAAAATAATTAATTAATGTAAAAGCAAATTGCTTTTTGGATTTATTAATGTTTACGTGAAGTGAACATAACAAAATTTGGAGGGAAAAACATGGAACAAAATAAAGCATCCGGAATATTATCCATAATTTTAGGATTAATTTTCATAATTTGTCCTATTTTCAGTTCTGGAGTAGTATCCATTATGATTGGAGTTAGTTTGCTGTTCTTAGGTATAGCATCAATATTAACCGGATTTTCAGGACTCAATATTATTATTGGAATCCTAGCCATTATATTCGGTTTGTTATTCATATTCAACATTGATGCATTGTCATTCCTTTTAGGAATACAATTCTACATTATCGGTATTCTATTGATTTTAATAGGTATTGCTGGCCTTTTCTCAGGACCTGGCATGTCAAAAATCGCTTCAATATTAATTATAATCTTGGGTATTATAGCATTTATCCTTGGAGGAACTTCACTTACTAATCCGCTATTTGCCGCAATTCTTATAGGCGTAGCTTTAATCGTCCAAGGTGTAAGACTATATGTTGGCGAATAAACAGTTTAAAGCAATCTTTTGATTGCTTCTTATTTTTTTTAAATTTTTCATTAAAATTAATCTATAACTACTTTTGACGAAACGAATGGACTTCAACATCCTAAAAGTTGTTTAAACCTAATATTTTAAAAAAAGAAAAGAATATAGCTTAAAAATTTAAGCTATATCAGAATATAATAATCCCACAGCTCTTTGAGCAAAGAATATTAAGTATGGGGTTATTATAAGTGAAAGAATTGATAAAATTGGCACATAGTTGAAGATAGCTGATAAAATCATCTGGATAACTCCAATGATTATCATAATCAAAAGGATTACTGCAATTACCTTACCAACACCAATTCTCCTTATGTCCTTTGCCGCTTCTAAAACATTTAATGCTTCACCTAAACTATCGGTATTTGCCAATCTTGCTTCAGCCATAGTCTGAAGGAATGAAAAGATTATGAATAACACTAAACCGACAGTAAGAGTGAAAGCCAAAGAAACCACTAAATTAGCCAATACAGGAGCTAATGCATCAAAGACAATAGTATTAGCGGTTCCCACATATACACTTTGAGCCTGTGAACTAATTGCTTGAGCAACAATCATAAGATTGCCGTAAACATTTGTAACATATCCTACAACAAAAACAATGAAAGCAGGAATTATAAAGTAAACGATTGAGACAATGAACTGATTGAAACCAGTGATGAAATTATCCCACCATACAAATTTAGGAACTTCATCATCAAGGTCAATACCGGACTTGATAACACTTACCAGATACCCGGACATCACCCATACAATCAGCATTGAAATTACAACGCCTATTCCTCCCCACATGAAACATTCAGGAGTTACAAATCCTAATATATATACTACGGATCCCATTACTGCAAATATACTTGCCACTATTGACAATATAACATAAATTAATAATGTTTTCATATCATTTGATGGAAATACAAAAGCATCTTTAATTATTTCAATTATATCCATATTTTCACCCATTTAACTTTTTAATTATATTTTATACTCTAAAAAGAGTTATTAATAATTTATTAAAAAGATAATATTTAAAGTTGTTTGAAAAGATTTAACTGATTTGCTAATTTTTAATTTATATATACAATAAAATATAACATTTAAATATATATCTGTTTTATTTCATGTTTTAGTGAAAATTACAAGTAGATTTCAAAAAAATAACTTATTACATGAGAAAAAACAATGAGGTATGATAAATGGATAACAAAAAAATAATGATAATTGGAATAATAATTTTAATTATTGCAGCGGGAATCCTTTTTGTAGTGTTAACCTCAGTGAATTATGAAAGAATTGAAATAACACCAAATGGGACAAGCATAGAAGTTCCATTCAATAAGACAAAATATGATGGAAATGTTGAGAGCGCCAAAATTTGGAATTGGAATGACGGAATACTTGTTACATATAACAGTTACGCAGATGACAGTCTCATCAAGGTAGGGGAAATGGGTTTCAATACGCTGAATGGAATAATAAAGAATGGAGAAAAGCAGGACATTGATGGTTTTACATGTTATGTGATAAATGCTGATGAACTGCTGAAAATTCAGATATTTGAAATCATTAAAGTAAACTACAACGGAAAATTCTATTGCATACCTTTATCCAACCAAACCACTCACGACAATATCCTAATATGCTGTAAAGACAAGGATATGGCAGTTCACATGGCAAAATCAGTACAGTACAAAAATGTATATCCTAATGATACTGATTTGGACAATCCCCTATCCACTGTAAAAAACATGACTAATGATTTACAGTCAAAGGCAAATGATTTTGCAAACAACACTAATTTAAGCGACATCAAATCCCAAGCGGAAGAAAAAACCGGAAACATTTTAGATGATGCTAAAACAGGAATCGAGCGATACACCGGAAAGTTACCCATTTAAAATTAATAGGAAACAGTGATTTATATGGAAATTATTAATGAAAAGCAAACTCCAAAAAGGAGTTTGAAAAGAAGTTTAATCGTATTTATAGGAAATATTATAGGAATATACCTGATAAGTTTTTTAGGTTTAGGAGTCGAAGTCAGCAGATTCGTTGACATAATAGGTTTAGTAATATTTCTTGGTTTAGTTAATGCGATACTCTGGCCAATTCTAACAAGAATCGCAATGCCATTTCTGGTTTTAACCTTCGGTGTGGGAACATTGATACTGAACGGACTCTTGCTTCAGTTACTCGCACCAATGTTTGGAATAGCTATTAAAGGTCCTGCAATGATTCTTGCGCCATTAGGCATGGCAGCAGTTACAACCATCTTATCTTCCTTGATAACAATTAACGATGACAGTTCCTATTACCGGTCTGTTTTAAATGATGCTGAAAAGAAAAGAAAAGGCAACATCAAGGATTATCCTGGAGTGATAATCGTTGAAATCGACGGTCTTGCCCATGAGGTTCTGTGTGAAGCAGTCGACAGGGGAGTCATGCCGACCATGAAAGAGATGATTGAAGGCAATGATTACAATCTCAGAATGTGGGAAACTGACCTGTCCTCCCAAACCGGTGCAAGCCAGGCAGGAATCCTTCACGGTAACAATGAAGGCATCGTTGCATTCAGATGGATAGAAAAAAGCAACGGCAATCAGATGATGCAATGTTCCGGAATCACTAAAGTGCCTGAATTGGAAAAGAGGATTTCAAACGGGGACGGATTGCTCGTTGACAATGGTGCAAGCAGATCCAACCTATTTTCTGGAGACACCGACAATGTGATATTCACATTCAGTAAGATAATGGACTTTGGAAAACTTTACAATAAGGCATGGTATTCAGTATTTTCCAATCCAAGCAACTTTGCACGTATAATTGCCCTGTTTCTTGCAGATATTGTGCGTGAAATCTGGTCACAAATCACACATTCACTAAGAAACGTCAAGCCAAGAATAAACCGTGGAATAATGTACATTCCAACAAGAGCCGCCACAAATGTGTTCATGAGAGAAATCAACACCTCAACATTGATTGGAGACATGATGGTTGGGGATGTTGATGTTGCATACTCAACATACCTCGGTTATGATGAGATAGCTCACCACTCAGGAGTAAGGGACAGTGATGCATGGATCGCCTTAAAGCAAATGGATGATCAAATCAAGCACCTGACCGATGCAAATAAATACTCCCCTAGGGACTATCAATTCGTAATCCAATCAGACCACGGTCAAACAAACGGCGCCACATTCACCCAAAGATATGGACAAACATTTGAGGACTTTGTCAAGTCACTGCTTCCGGAAGACATGACAATGTTTGCAAAAATGACATCAAATGACGACCATTTCGTAGGAGACTACACTCCATTTTCAAGAAAAGATAAAAAAATAGAAAAAGAGAAAAAAGAAGCACAGGAATTAAGTGACTCAGAAGTCATCGTATTGGCTTCAGGCAACCTTGCAATGATCTACTTGACACAATGGAGCAAAAGACTGACATATGAGGAACTTAACAGCTATTTCCCTGAACTGATACCCGGCCTCATAAACAATGAGTATGTTGGTTTTATCCTAGTCAAATCCCAGGAACACGGCGACATGGCCATTGGAAAGAATGGTACATATTACCTTGACAGCAATAAAATTGATGGTGAAAACCCTCTTGAAGGATTCGGAGACAATATTGCCCAACATCTTAAAAGAACCAGCTCCTTTGAACATACACCAGATATCCTTGTAAACAGTTTTTATGATGAGAAAGCCGACGAAGTATGCGCATTTGAAGAATTGGTTGGAAGCCACGGAGGGGCCGGTGGAGACCAATCAAAACCGTTCATATTGTACCCTTCAAGCTGGAATGTCAGTGATGATGACATCATCGGAGCAGAAAACATCTATAAACTATTAAAAGAGAATTTAGCTGAATTAAAAAAATAAGATTTGTTAGGATTGCTAGGATTTTAATTCCTACTTCCTAAACTTCTTTTAAATATAACATCACCACATACAAATCTAATTTCTAATAAACTATATAAAACAGCAAAAAGAGAAAAAATTATAGGATATATAAAATTATTGAACATATCCATAAAGAAAAACAAAAAGTCAAAACACTTATAAAAATTGACTAATAATACTTTGGAGGATTAAAAAAATGAATGAAACAATTAAGGAAAACTCTTGGATTCCCTTAATAGTAGTGGCTCTTGCTTCATTTATTGTAGCCTTGGATGCAACATTCATGAATGTTAGTATTTCACAGGTTGTTGTGGATTTGAGTACTGATGTAAGTACCATTCAATCTACCATGTCATTTTATACTCTCATCACTGCTGCATTCATGCTACTAAGTGCTAAGCTCCAGGACATAGTTGGTAAAAAGAAACTGTTCTTAATAGGTACTGCCCTTTATGGTGTAGGTACATTCACTGCATCAATAAGTGCAAATGCTACAATGTTGTTTATCGGATGGGCACTAATTGAAGGTATTGCCGGAGCATTAATGATGCCTGCTACCGTTTCCATTATAAGTGGAACCTATTCAGGTGAAAAACGTACAGTTGCTCTGGCAATTGTGGGTGTAATGGGTGCAGTCGCAGCGGCTATAGGTCCACTCTTCGGTGGAATCATGACAACATTTCTCAGCTGGAGATATGGATTTGCATTTGAACTAGTAATCGTATTCATTATTTTAATAATGAGAAATAGAATACCTGATTTCAAACCTACTGAATCTAGAAGTGATTTGGACATTACAGGTTCTATAATTTCATTTATAGGTCTTGTTCTTTTAGTTCTGGGTATCCTGTCACTATCCAAAGATTTCAACACAAGTATAATTGTGCTTATTTTAGGATTAGTTGCCTTAGCAATCTTTGCAATGTTTGAAATTAGAAGAAAAAGAAATGGTAACGTACCATTGCTTGATATGGAATTATTTAAAGATAGAAACTTGCGTGTGGGAACTTTAGTTTTATTATTGAGTTACCTTGCAATGGGAGGAGCATTGTTTGCAGTTTCCCTATTCTTGCAAAGCGTATTAAAGCTAAATGCATTCGATACTGGAGTAACTACACTTCCATTGACTTTAGGTTTGCTTGTATTTGCAGTATTGGCACCAAGTTTAACCGGAAAATTGAAACACAAGACCATCATGTCAATAGGATGTATAATGGCAATCATCGGATGTTTGATGTTAAGCTATCAGTTCAGACTTGATACAACATTATGGACTTTAATGCCTGGACTATCAGTACTAGGTGCAGGACTTGGATTTATCATGGCTTTATGTACTGATATTTCATTGATCAATATTCCTGCAGAAAGTCAAAACAACGCATCAGGTGTTAATTCAACAGGTACCTCCTTAGGAGAATCAATGGGTACAGCAATTATCGGTATAATTCTAATTCTTGGAGTTATGGGTGGTATTGGTACTGCTGTCGATACCTATGCGCCTGACCATTCAGGAGACGAACAATTCCATATGGATGTCTACAATTACTTCCAAAAAGTGGGTAATATAGACGATTTGAAAGATAACAGTACTTTCGTGGATGTCGTAAACCTCATCATCCAGGAAACAATGGCATTCGTTATGCAGATAACTGCCATTTTAATGGCAGTTGTATTTATTCTAACGTTACGGCTGCAAGATAGAAAAATTAAACAATGAGAGTTCATTCTCTCATTTACCTTTTTTTAATATTTTTTTTAACTTATTTTTGATTAAATAATTTTTTCTTTAAATCTAACTTATAGATACCATTATCGTTTAAAATTTAATTATTATAGAAAATTTACTATTAATTTAAAAAAAAAACAACTTAAAAATAATTTTTATATAATGGTGCGGGGGACGGGACTTGAACCCGCGAAGGGACTGACCCACTAGGCCCTCAACCTAGCGCCTTTGACCGCTCGACCACCCCCGCATAAAACAAAAGTAGTTATTAATGAATATATTTTTCAACTTATATATAGTTAACTATTTTTAGCATAATTTTATAGTGACATCCATTACTTTTTCATTTTTTAAATCCTCAATCAATCTGCTGTCGAGATCTTTTGCAGCCTTATCGGCATGAATCATCAATGTACGTGAGCATGTAAAATCACTTGTTCTGCATACAATATCTGTTGGATGTGTTAAAGTCAAGTCTTCATGGCCTAATCCATGAATTTCATCATATCCATTTTCAGTTTCTAAAACAACAGTGATTTTAGTATTTGAATTGGCAATTTTATCCTTAAAATCCTGAGGAAAGTCAAACATTGACTTATCTGCAGATGTTCCAACAATACAATCTGCAGTCGGGCCAATTTCAACATCCTTTGTAACTTCAAATGTTGACTTATGAAGGGAAGTTACATTCTTATGGCCTTTGCTTTTAAGTTTGAAAATCATGAATATATTTTAGACTGAAAAACTAATAAAATTTTTGATAACATTTAATTCAAAATACGCCACATATTTTTAACATGCCGATGATTAAAATTAAAATTTCAAATCAAAATTTTAAAATAATAAATACTATTAAAAAACAAAGGAAATTATGATGAAGGGATGTTACTGTTTAATCATAAAATTAGACAATTCATCAAAAATCAAAATAGGCAAACTTGGAAGAATTGATTTTGAAGAGGGTTACTATGTCTATGTCGGATCAGCTATGAATTATCTTGAATCAAGAATTAAAAGACATGTAAGTAGCAAGAAAAAACTTCACTGGCATATAGACTATCTTTTAAAGAAAGCCACAGTCAGCGATGTCATCTATAATGAATCGACAAAAAAAGTAGAATGTGAGCTATCACAATACATCTCATCCAATTCAAAAGGAATAAGTGATTTTGGATGCTCAGATTGTGATTGTGAAAGCCATCTGTATTATTTTAAAAATAGAAATGAAGCTATTGAATGTGTAAAAAATGCTTATGATTCAATAGCTATGGCATATGATTTTTTTAAAAAATAAATCCCTGCTTTTTCTTATGTTTATAACTTATTTCAAATGAATTAAGTGCCAATTCTTTCAAAACTTCCACATCAGAGTCATCAACACCAACAACATTTTCCCATTCACTTTCAAGATTAGATATTTCCTCCAGTATTTCAGTTCCTTTTGAAGTCAATGTACAATCATATTCAAGACCGTTATTTGGCTGTTTATCAACCTTTATCAATCCTAATTTGGCTAATTTTTCATATTTTTTCAAATACAAACCTAAATGAAGATTGAACAAATCATCCTTTTTGGCCTTTTCAAATTGCTTAACCCTAATCTTTTTGTGATGAGGTTTTTCGTGTTTTTTAACCTGCTTTAAGAGTTTAATTTGACTTTCATGCAAAAATATGCTTAGGTTTTCCCTTACATAAGTCATTTTGGACTCTTCAATAATGCCAATCAAAGCAGAAGCGGGCATTTTAGCGATTGCATCTTTATGTGGATGAACCATCAAATCACCTTATTTCATCTGGCCGAACAGTCCCCTCATGATTCCTTTTGTAACTTCACGAGCTGCAGTATTAGCTGCCTGTGAAGCTGCCTTTTCAAGGGTCTTTTGAGTAGCGCTCTTCTTGGTTCTTTTGCCTTTTGTTTGCTGTTGGCCTGCAAGAACAGTTCCTAAAATTCCCCCAATGACATCTGCAGCATTAGGTTGTTGAGGTTGTGCAGGTTCCTCTGGCATTTCAGGAGCCGGTGCCTGTTGGGTTTGAGCTTTTACCTCTTCGATAACTTCAGGCGCCACTTCGCTTTCAATGTTTGGATTCTCATTGATTTTATTCAATAGAATCTCATAAGCGGACTCTGCATCCAATGCTTCAGCATATTTTGACTTTAATGTTGAAATATCAATTAATTGAGCCCTTAAATCGTCTTCAATGGCTCCAATGTGACTTTGTGGTGGAACAATATCCACTTGCTCAACAACTGTTGGAACACCCTTTTCATCAAGAACTGATACAAGTGCCTGACCGATTCCTAGATTGGAAATTACTTCAGCAGTGTCAAAATCAGGATTTGCCCTGAATGATTCAGCGGCAACTTTAACTGCCTTTTGGTCTTTTGGAGTGTAAGCGTGAAGTGCATGTTGAACACGATTACCTAATTGTGCCAGCACGTCGTCAGGAATATCTGCCGGAGACTGTGAGATGAAATATACTCCCACACCTTTTGAACGAATCAATCTAACAATTTGCTCGATTTTTTTAGCAAATTCTGGTGACATGTCATCAAACAATAAATGTGCTTCATCAAAGAAGAATACAAATTTAGGCTTATCCATATCACCTATTTCTGGTAATGTCTCAAATAATGTGGACAACATCCATAATAAGAATGTTGAATAGATTTCTGGAGATAATGAGAGTTTTTGAGCATCTAAAATGTTAATTACTCCGCATCCATTGTCATCCACTTGCATAAAGTCATCAAGTATAAGTGCAGGTTCTCCGAAGAAATCACTTCCTCCTTGATCTTCGAGTGTGATTAAGCTTCTTAAGATAGTATTAGCTGACTTTTCAGCAATTGCACCATATTCACTTTCAAATTGTGCCTTATTTTCAACAACATAATTTATCATTGATTTTAAATCTTTTAAATCAATAATAGGTAATGAATGTTCATCAGCAACTCTAAATACGATATTCAATACGCCTGATTGTGCTTCTGATAAGTTTAATATTTTTGAAAGCAATACCGGACCCATTTCAGATAATGTTACTCTAACTGGAAGTCCTTTTTGACCGAATAAATCCCAAAATTCAACAGGGTATTGCTTGAATTGGAATCCCTTATCATCGAGCCCATATTTTTCCCTGTTATTTGTTATGAAATCGTTTCCAGAACCTAATTTTGCAAGTCCTGAAATGTCTCCTTTCATATCTGCTAGAAATACTGGGACTCCTAAATCAGAAAAGGATTCAGCTAGGACCTTTAAGGTTACGGTTTTACCAGTTCCAGTTGCACCAGCAATCAAACCGTGACGATTTGCTAGTTTAGGCAATAAAAACACGTCAGTATTTTCATTGCATCCGACCAATATTTTTTCTTCTGCATACATTGATGTTCACCCATTTTCAATTTTCTTAATTAAGTAGTTTGTTTTTTTAACTATATTTTTTTTATTATGAGCATGAGCAATCCTTTTGATTGCATCCAGATTCTTGACGAAATTATCCAGCCATGAGAATATGTCTCCAGGATATACCTGAATTTGATATTTCCTAAATAATTTTGTAGAAATGTCTTGAGGATCCTTTCCCTTAAGCCTTTCATGAACTATCACTTCTGAAATTCCCCTTTGCATGCACTGGCAGAAAGGTCTTTCCTGACATCTGCATTGCATGAAATCGCTTTGAAGAGCAATCAATGCATCCTGGAATTTCTTATCCAACTTATCAATGGCTTCTCCACTTGATATGATATCCAGAGTGGATTCTGCAAACAATCTTGTTGAAAACTTAATCTTTAAAGCATTTGCAATTTGATTGTGAATAACACTTGAAAGATAAGCATTTTCAAACATTTCCAAATCCAGTGCCATAGCCAAAATCAGGACTTTCAATTTGTCATACTTGTCCTTTTTCTTATACATTGGAGAATGTCCTACATAATGCTTTAAGTAATTTCTATCATTTAACGTATTTTTAATAAATTCCGCATCCTCAATTGATAAGAATGATACTGATGTAGCCCTACCGTATTTTGTCACTTCCAATTTGTTAGCCACCCTATTGATTAAGCCCAAATCCTCCATTTCATCAGTGGCTATCTTAATACTGATTGGAACATCAATGTTTTTGTAAAACTTGTTTAGCTCATTGGTGGAACTTATTGAAGTTGAAGAGATGTCAGCAAGGATTTGCTCATAAGCTGACTCCTCATCATATTCAATGTAGACATCCTCACTGTTGCTTTCCAAAAGCTCCAATGCCATGGCCTCTTCTGATTCGCCGGCAAAATCATTACCCACTTCAGGTAAAAGATAAACTATACCCCTATCATGATAAGAAGGCCTTCCTGCACGACCAAGCATCTGAGAAAACTCATTCGGATTGATCCATTTGTTTCCCATCACCAAAGAGTCGAATATTACCTGTGAAGCGGGAAAATCGACACCTGCAGCAAGGGCCGCAGTGGTGACTACACAGGAAATCTTTCCTTTATCAAAATCCTTTTCAATCTTTTCCTTTTTATAATAGGACAATCCTGCATGATATGCCTGAGCTTTAACTCGCTTATTTGATAAGTAATTGGCAATCTGATGAGTTTTTCGCCTTGAATTTGTAAATATGATGGTTTGACCACGATATCCCTTCTTGGATTTTGTATTGTACTCCTTTTGGACCAGTTTTAACATCAAAAATCTTTTTTGAGACTCATTTCTTACATAAACCAGATGCCTTTCAAGAGGAACCGGACGCTCATCATACTTGACGAGCTTCATGTTAAATTCAGATGCCAAAAATTCCGGATTTTTGACGGTAGCTGACAATCCAATGATTTGAGTCTTGGGATATAAATGTTTTATACGCTTTATCAAACCGTTCAAACGTGTTCCACGGTCCTCATCATCAATCATGTGAATTTCATCGATCAAAACCACACCTAAATTTGATAAGCTACTGGAATTGCCATTCCTTAAAAGATAATCTATTCCCTCATAGGTTGCAACAACAATATCTGCTTTGGATACATCGGAATCCGGAAGATTGAGTTCACCTTTTGCTTTTACACGATTTCTTCCCACCTTAATGGATACCTTTAGACCCAATTTTGAGTATTTCCTTTTAAAATCACGGTATTTCTGATTTGCAAGTGCGACCAAAGGAGTTAGGAAAATGAACTTCTTGCCTTTCAATGCCTCTGTGATTCCTGCAAGCTCCCCGACCAAAGTTTTACCGGAACCTGTTGCACTTACAACCAAAAGGTCCTCTCCTTTCAGCAATCCCTCTTTAATGGACAAATATTGAACAGGTAATAATTTGGTGTTGCCTGAGTCTAAAAGAATGTTTTTAAATTTTTTTGGAATCTTGAGCCTTTTCATGTCGACTGGAGGGATGATGTGTTTAGGCTTTCGGGTCTTGTCAAACAATGTCAATTTTCTGTTTTTTAAAGGGTCAAAATGAGGGTCAAGAACTGACAGGGTCTTTTCCAAACTTCCAGTCTTTTCCAATGTTTTTTTGAGATTTCTAAAAATTTTTTTGTCAAATCCCTGAAGCTTGATTTCATTTTTAATAGTGTCATGAGCACAGTCTTTACAAATTAATTGATTATTGTATTTATATGAAAAATCGGAGTTTACAATAGTGATGTTTCCATCATAAGCACAGTAATCACAAACCTGAGTACGTCTAACCTTGATATTTAGTGATGTTAAAAATTTTTCCACCTTCTCATCAGGTGTTGCAAGAAATACCGCCTGTGAGCGAAGAAGTTTTGTCACTTCACCTGGAGGAAGCAATTTTTCATTTAAAGTGGAGTTGTCCTTGAAATTATAATCCGCTACAAAGCGTGAAATAGATAATGAATCCCCTTCATTTGCAAATTTGATGTTTCCAACAAAATCAGGTTCCCTTTTATGATTTAGTGCACCCTTTGGTGAACCGATCGGGTATAGTCTCCACTGTTTTTTAATCTTTTTTAAAACTAGCATTATATTTTAATATATAGTTAATTGTTAATAAATTTTAAAAAAATTTGATTACTCTATGTAATCAAATCTTGTTTCTAAAATAATAATCAAACCAAAACCAATGACTGCAACAATGATGCATGGCAACAATCCTGCAAAATTCATGCTGACAGAGTTGACAATCTCTACAGCAGGAACCTTTAAAGATCCGAGCATTACACCAATAAGAAATGCCATTGTTATCTCTTCATAGTTTTTAAGCAGGAAATTCAATATTTTTGAAAATCCCAAAATACCTATCAATGCTCCCACTACAAAAGCGATGATATCTGAAAAATGAAGTTGATGAAGTGCATTAAGCATGTATTCATATTGTCCAAGCAACAGCAGTAAGAATGAACCTGAAATTCCTGGCAAAATCATTGCACAAATGGCAATCATTCCTGAAATGAATATGACTATCAATGAATGTTCTCCTGCAATTGGGTTTAAGCTTACAAATATGTAAGTTAAAATTAAACCTATTACGGCAAAAATCACATGTTTAACATTGATTTTGTCAATTTTTCTAAACAATATCACTGCTGAGGCAATGATCAATCCTAAAAAGAATGAAAATGTCAATGCGGTATGGTTGTCCATGCAATATGTAACTACCTTTGCAAGGGTTAAAAATGCCACACCAATACCTAAAATCAAAGGTATGAAGAACTTGAAATCTATTTCATCAAGCAATTTATTCCAGAATCCCTTAAAATCACCATGAATCAATGGTTTAATAAAACCGAATCTAATATTACTGATTGCTTCAACCAAATGACCATAGATACCTGTTATTAATGCTATTGTTCCACCTGAAACTCCCGGAACAATATCCGCTGAACCCATGAAAACTCCACGGATGAATATTAAAAAAGCTTCCTTTACGTTAAAATTCAATTTATCACCTAAAAAGTAATTAATTAAATATTAGTTTGAACTTAATTAAATAGATTATCTAAAAAAAGAAAAAGTTGAATAATTCAAAAAGAATTATTCATCGTTGAATGGTTGTGGAAGTTCACAGACTCCACTGTCTTTTGCAAGGTATGCATATGCGAATGCTGCGCATATTGCACCAAGAATTGGTCCGACCAGGTATATTGGGAAGAATGCCCAAAGGTTTTGTCCTCCAAGAATCATGTCCATCAAGTATGGTCCGAATGTACGTGCAGGGTTGATTGAAGCACCGGTAAATGCACCGAGAACTACGATAACTGCAGCCACTGTCATACCGATTGAAATACCTGCAAATCCAGGCTCTGCTTTTTTATCGACTGCTACACCCATTACCACCATCATGAGGAAGAAGGTTCCTAAAAACTCTGCAAACATTGCCTGCCAATATCCAACACCGAGTCCAGGAGCTGTTGCACCTAATCCTCCAACAGTTACTGCTGAAGCGCCGAGGCATAGGAATAATGCTAAGCTTCCAAGACATGCACCGATTGCCTGTCCAACAATATAATAGATACTGTCAACTAAAGCAATGTTTTTGGTTACAAGCAGTCCAATTGTTACAGCAGGATTGAAGTGTGCACCTGATATCTTACCAAATACATAAATTCCAACCATTACAGTTAGACCAAATACCAAACCTATAGCAATCCAGTCACCAAGACCTCCTAAAAGTCCAATTCCTGCAGCACCAGGAGTGATGCTATCTGATATCAGCAATGTCACAACAGCAGATCCAGTACCGAAAAATACCAGAAAAAATGTTCCAAGAAGTTCTGCAAAGAATTTTTTTCTAATATTACAAGTCATTTTTACCCCCTAAACTGATTCTCTCCATTGACAGTATTCGTGTTTGTTGTCCACTAAAGATGCAGCAGCACAATTTTTACATCCTCTTACCGGAGAACCAGGTGCTTCCTTGTTAAGTGCAATGAGGTTTGTCATCATTGTTGCTGTAATAGGCTCGGATGTTAAAAGACAAGGATAGTCTGCCAACCTCATAAGTGATGAGAACCTTACTGTTATTGCACATGCAGGATAAGTGTATCTTTGTGGATTCATTACAGTTTCATTAGCTAAAATAGGACTTAAGTCAACATCAAATCCATTGATTTTAGGCACTAACTCTCCACCAAGACCAGCTCTTGATTTTCTAGCTCCACTGATTGAGTTGAATCCCCTGTAAATCATGTCCATGAAGTCACAGTTGTGAAGCTCAGCAGCAGCACCTCTTGTTGGATATTGTTGAACGAAATTATGGAATCTTTTGGAGAATAAATCAACTACCATAGGTGCGTTGAATCCATCTAATTCCAAGATGAACTCTGTTGCACATGCAGATGAACCAGTTGCAAGGTTCAATACATTGAATGGAGATTGATAATTGTCCAAATTACCCCTTAAAGTTGCTTCAATAACCTCAGCGGTTGCCTGTACAATTGCAAGAGTCATGTCATCCTTACACATGTTGTAGGTAGACTGACCGATGTGGTGACCAATATCTCCAACACAATATGCAGGAACAGTGACTATGTTTCCATAGTGCACACCATCGTCCATTGCTGCTTTAACAGTAGATGTCATTGCCTTTTTGTATTTGTTCATGTAATCCCTTACATCAAATGAAGAGTGGTCCGCATCGTCCATCAACTCTCCTTGAGCTTCAATAGGATTCTTATAGATATTTTGCAAGGTTGCAATTTCTTTTTCTGTTGCTTCAGCTGCAGTCGCACCATCTTCCAATGCATTAGCAAAAGCATCACCAACACCATAGGAAGTGTTCATACCCCAGGACTTAGCTGAAAGAATTGCTTGCTTGTGAACTACAGGAATGTCGGTTTTTTGCAATATTTGATTTACAACATTACTTGTACTTCCAGGCATCAATGCAAAGTCAACTACACAAGTAGGTCCGTAAAATCCACCATATCTTCTGATAGATTCTTTTGCAACTATTGCCTCGCAATCTGCAATAGCTTGAATGAACTTGTCTACACTGTCAGCAAATTTCCCATCTTCATCACACAATATTTCTAAAACCGGAGGTGTTTGGAAATGTTCAATGAAAGGATCATCTTCACATTTTAGAGTATCAGTAATGGAAGATAAAATCTCAAAATGGTTTTTAACAGAGTCCTTGTGCAAGTTAATTACAGATTCCGCCTGGTTATCTAAAGTAACCATATTTGAAACAGCATCAGCATATGGTTTTGCATCAGCTATTTTAAAGTCGTTATATCTGTTTTCAGATATTACTGCAATGTCTGCCTTTTGTGCAGCCATTGATTCGTTTATCATTTTTTCATATAACTCTCTCATATAATCACCTCAAAGCATGATTAAAAAAAGTATAAATTTAGGGCATTTATACTTTTAGTTACTTTTCAGTAATTATAATTATATCGCAATAATATTTAAATTTGCTTAAATGATTCTTTATGAAAATCTAAAAGTAATATTATTTATTCAATGAAAATAAGAAAATTCTAAATAAAATAAGAAAATTAAAAATAAAAAAATAGTAAAATCATATAAGAAAAAATCATTTTCCTATATCTTCTACCAATTCTTTTGCATATGGAGTGATGTTTTCATCAAGCATTTTCTCTAAGAATTGACCAGTGTAAGTTCCTGCCTCAGCGATTTCCTCAGGTGTTCCGGTTGCAATTACTTCACCACCTCCGTCGCCGCCTTCAGGACCTAAGTCAATGATATGGTCTGCAGTTTTGATAACATCCAAGTTATGCTCAATTACAACAACAGAATTACCTGCATCAGTCAATCTAGCTAAAACCTCTAAAAGTCTTTTGATATCTGCAAAGTGAAGACCTGTAGTTGGTTCATCAAGAATATATAATGTTTTACCAGTGCTTGTTCTTGACAATTCTTTTGCAAGCTTGATTCTTTGCGCTTCCCCACCGGACAATGTTGTTGCAGGTTGACCTATCTTCATATAGCCCAATCCCACATCATATAAAGTCTGGAGTTTTTTAGTAATCTTTGGAATGTGTTCAAAGAACTCCAATGCCTCTTCAACAGTCATTTCTAAGACTTCGTAGATATTTTTGCCTTTATAACGAATATCTAATGTCTCATCATTGTACCGTTTACCTCCACAGACTTCACATGGAACATAAACGTCAGCTAAAAAGTGCATTTCAATTTGAACGATACCGTCACCGGAACATGCCTCACATCTTCCGCCCTTAACGTTGAATGAAAATCTTCCAGGTTTATATCCTCTTGCTTTTGATTCAGGAGTGTTTGCAAACAAATCCCTAATGTCAGTGAATACTCCAGTATAAGTTGCAGGATTTGACCTTGGAGTTCTTCCGATAGGTTTTTGGTCTATTGCAATTACCTTATCAATGTTCTCCAATCCTTCAATTTCCTTATATTTACCTGCAAACATGAACTTTTTGGAGAGTTTACCATGAGCTCCCTTATAAAGGATTTCATTGATTAAACTACTCTTACCTGACCCGCTCACACCAGTGACACAAGTGAACTTGCCCAACGGCACTTCAACATCAATGTTTTTCAGGTTGTTTTGCTCAGCACCGATAATCTTAATGAATTTGCCATTGCCTTCACGTCTCTGTTTTGGAACATCAATCTTTTTAACTCTTGAAATGTATTGGCCAGTGATTGAATCCGGATTTTTCATGATGTCCAATGGAGTTCCTTGAGCTACAACCTTACCACCATGCTCACCGGCACCAGGACCAATGTCTACAACATGGTCGGCAGATAAAATTGTCTCTTCATCGTGTTCAACAACGACTAAAGTATTTCCCAAGTCTTTAAGTCTTTTGAGAGCTTCTATAAGTTTTATGTTATCCCTTTGGTGAAGCCCAATACTTGGCTCATCCAAAATGTATAACACTCCAACAAGACCTGAACCGATTTGAGTCGCCAGACGAATACGCTGTGCTTCCCCACCGGACAATGTACCTGAAGACCTTGACATTGACAAGTAATCAAGCCCTACTTCAACCAAAAAGCTTAAACGTTCTTTAATCTCTTTTAAGACCTCTTTTGCAATGAAGTTTTCACGTTCGGTTAATTCCAAGTCCTGGAAGAACTGATATGAATCCTTGATTGCCAAATCACAAACATCAATGATTGATTTTCCGCCTACAGTGACAGCCAGAACTTCAGGCTTTAAACGTTTTCCGTCACATACATAACATTTCCTGTCAGACATGAATTTTGAAAGGTATTTTCTTGAATAACTTGATTTGGTTTCAAAGTACAGTCTTTGCATTCTTGGAACAACCCCTTCAAACTTACGGTTTACCATGTAAGACTTGTTTCTTCTTTTGAATGTAAACGGTATTTTTTCATTGCATCCGAAAAGAATTGTATCCTGATATTCCTTAGGGAGTTCCTCAAATGGAGTGTCCATACTGAAGTTAAAGTATTTTGAGACCGCATCAAGCATCTGGAAGTAGTAATTTTCCCTTTTTGCTGAACTTGCCCATGGAACAATAGCTCCCTCATTTAATGACAATGACTTGTCTGGAACGACCAAATCAGGGTCAATTTCCATTTTGGAACCTATACCGTTACATTCAGGGCATGCCCCCTGCGGTGCGTTGAATGAAAACATCCTTGGAGTTAGCTCTTCAAAGTTTATTCCACAGTCAACACATGCAAAGTGCTCTGAATATTTTTTCTCGTATTCCTTGTCACCATCATCAAACAGGACTGTGATTAGGCCGTCAGTGAACTCCGCTGCAGTTTCAAGAGAGTCCACCAATCTTCTTTTAAAATCAACATCCTTACGTATTTTTAACCTGTCCACAACAACATCTATATCGTGTCTGTATGTTTTTGCAAGGCTGATGTCCTCATCCAAATCACGGACTTCTCCATCCACACGAACCCTTACAAAACCCTTGTTTCTGAGGTCCTCCAGGACATCTTTAAATTGACCTTTCTTATCACGAACAATGGGAGATAATATTTGGATTTTAACTCCTTCTCCCTCTTCGATGATTGAATCACCAATTTGACCGATGGTTTGATGGGAAATCTCATTTCCACAGTTTGGACAATGAGGAATGCCTATTCTTGCAAATAATAATCTTAGATAATCGTAAATTTCTGTAATTGTGCCTACAGTTGATCTTGGATTTTCCCTTGTGGTTTTCTGGTCAATTGAAATAGCGGGAGACAATCCTTCAATGGATTCCATTTCAGGCTTTTTCATCTGACCCAAAAATTGTCTTGCATAAGCAGATAATGATTCGACATATCTACGCTGTCCTTCAGCATATATGGTATCAAAAGCTAGTGAAGACTTTCCGGACCCGCTTAGACCAGTAATTACAATGAATTCATCACGGGGGACACTAACATCAATATCCTGCAGATTGTGTTCACGTGCACCTTTAATGACGATTTGTTTTTTATCGTTGTCTGCCATAATTTTCTCCATAATTTTGTTATATAATATTAGAACAAACTACCTTATAAAGTATTAGAGAGCATTTGGAAAGTAATCAAATTAATTGATAATAGATATTCCTTTAACTTTTTCAAAATCCGAATCAAAACTCAATATCTGATTGATATCATTTTGAAACATGGTAGACAGTATTGTGCAATCCGAATAATTAATTGAAGAATCATAATGCAAATATAACTCGATTGCATCATCATAATCGGCTGAATTTAAATATTGAATGTCAAACATTTCACAAATAACATCATATAATTCTTTACCTATCTTTCCGCCTTTACCTGTAAAGGCGTTCAATGTTTCATTCAGGACAGTGTTATTAATTACCTTACGTTCATTGATTGTTTGAGAAATATTCAAGGCTTTTTCATGAAATTGGTCTGAGGATATAAGTAATGCAATTAAAAAGCTAGTATCCACAAAAATCACTAAAATTCACCTCTACCGGATTTCTTCTTCAAATCAACAGCATCAGTTTCTTCATCAAGAGAAATTGCAAATTTTGCTAAATCTGACAACGGTCTTTGTTTTTCAACTTCCACAATAATCACATCCTTTTCAATTCTCCAATTAAGAGTATCTTCAAGTGTGATTCCGATTTCATTTCGGATTTTACTTGGAATTACAGTTTGAAATCCTTTATATATTTTTGAACTAACTACCTCATCCATAAATATCACATTACTAATATTATATTATACCTAATATTTAAAATTTTAGAAATTAAATATTTCTAATAAATATAAAATACTAATTAAGTATATTTTTTGTTTAAAAATACTCTTAATTCATATAATTCATTATTTAAATATAATACTTAATATAATTTTCTAAATAAGTCTAAAACAATATTATAACCTTTAAATAATAATATAAAGTAAAATTAAAATTGTAATTATCTTAAAAAAGTTAGAGCATATTAAAAAATTAAAAATATGACAAATATAATGAAAAAAATAGAATATTGTGGGAAACTCACCCACATCAAAACAAAAAATTAATTACACAGCATCAGAACCTCTCTCACCGGTACGAATCCTGATTACCTCTTCAACATCAGAGACGAATATTTTTCCATCACCCACATCACCGGTTCGAGCGCTTTCAATGATAATGTTAATTACATCATCCAAGTCCTCTTCATTAACTATCAGTTCCACCCTTGTTTTTGGAATTAGGTCAATGCAATAGCTGGATCCACGGTAAGATTCCTTAACCCCTAATTGCCTTCCTCTTCCTTTAACTGTGGAAACGTTCATTCCTTCACATCCTGCCGCTAAAAGGGCTGTTTTGACATTGTCAAACATTTCCTCACGGATAACTGCAATAATCCTTTTCATTTTATCACCCAATCATCATTAAATTCTATATCCTGATTCTTCATGCAATGCTGAATCAAGTCCTGAGATTTCCTCTCTGTCTTCAACTCTCAATCCTATTGTTATATCTAGAACTTTTGCTATTAATAAACTTACTATGAATGTGTATGCTGCGGTTGCAACAACTGCTATCACCTGTATCAGCAACTGTTGAGGATTTCCGTAGAAAAATCCTGCAATCCCATTGATTGCCGGTGCCGCAAAAAGTCCTGTTGCGATTAGTCCCCACACACCGGACAGTCCATGCACACCGAATACATCCAAAGCATCATCGTATCCGAATTTTGCCTTAAGATTGTATACTGCATAGTAGGAGATTAGTGATGCTCCCAAACCAATAATTATTGAACCTGAAAATGACACGAATCCTGCTGCCGGAGTGATTGCAACCAGTCCTGCAACAGCACCGGTGATTGCACCCAATACTGTTGGTTTTCCAACTTTAACAGTATCCAATATCACCCATGTAATCATTGCCACTGCAGCTGCAGTATTTGAAACGAGAATTGCTGAACCGGCAAGACCATTTGCTGCAAGAGCGGATCCTCCGTTGAATCCCATCCATCCAAACCACAGGAAACCTGCACCTAAAATTGAATATCCGAGGTTATGCGGAAGAAGTGAGGTGTCTTTTCTTTTTCCCAGAATCAATGCAAGTGCAAGAGCTGAAAAACCGGAGTTGACCTCAACTGCAACTCCTCCTGCAAAATCAATTGCACCCATGTTCATAAGCCAGCCCCCGCCCCATATCCAATGACATACAGGGATATAGACCAATGTCACCCAGACTATTGTAAATATTACCCATGCCTTTGTCTTCATTCTTCCGACAATTGAACCGGATACAATTGCTGCGGTTAGGGCTGCAAATGTCAGTTCAAATGCAATGAATACGAATGTCGGTATGGAACCTGTCAGTGAATCGACACTTAAACCTTCGAGAAATAGGTTCTGTGGAACCCCTATAAAACCTGCAATACTTGTGGTTGCAAAGGACAGCTGATATCCATATATCAACCATATCAGACTTGCTATTGCAAATGCGATTAGAGACAAGAACATTGTATTCAATACGTTTTTCCTTTTTGATAATCCTCCATAGAAAAATGCTATACCTGGAACGCTCATCAGCAAGACCATTATTGTTGCAACGAGCATCCATGCGGTATTTCCTGTACTTAAAACCATAATAATCACTAAATAAATTTAACGGAAGCATACAGTCGGAATATATCTTCCGATAAATATTATGTAAAAAATACTATATAAATATTTAGTTTATCAAAGAACTCTATTAGTGCACAGGACAATCAAAGTGATGTTCAGACATTGGATACGATAGAAAATACTGATATACACGACGAAATGACTTTAAGAGAGTCATCTCCGGAAATCATTTCTGATTATCCAGGTACTTTCAGGGAGTTATCCAATTTAATTTCACAAGGTGGAACCATAAAACAAGCGGTCATGATGAACCTTTTAATGATACCGATGACTCTAAAAATTCAAATCAAACAAATAATTCGAATACCACTTCAAATGATGCAAATAATCCTATTAAAATTTCAAATAAGACAGAAACACCTGTAGATATTTCAAAAAATAGCTACGATGAAAGTAAAACTATGAAAATAGATAATGGAGCTACCGGTAATCCAATTCTAGTATTATTATTGGCTATGATACTTTTACCGATAAAAAGAAGATTTTAAAAAAGGGAATATTATTTTCCCTTAAACTTATTTTTTTTAAACTGTCACTCAAACCCTATTTATCAAAACCTTTCAAGGCATAAAGCTTGTTTCTAAGCTCAGCAGCCCTTTCAAAGTCAAGTCTAGCAGCTGCCTCTTTCATGTCCTTTTCAAGATCTTTAATCAATAGGCGAAGTTCATCCTTAGGCATTTGATCAACTTCAGCACCTGTGAGGCCTTTATATTTCTCCTCTTCTTCAGCAAGTTTTTCTTTTAATGTCCTTTGTGTTGATTTCGGAGTGATTCCATGAACCTCATTGTATTTCATCTGTAGCTTGCGCCTTTTAAGTGTAGTGTCGTATGCCTTCCTGACAGAATCTGTCATGTCATCCACATACATTATCACACGACCGTTTACGTTTCTTGCAGCACGTCCAATGGTCTGTATCAAGGATGTCTCGTTTCTTAAAAATCCTTCCTTATCAGCATCGAGAATTGCCACCAATGAAACTTCAGGCAAGTCCAAACCTTCCCTTAAGAGGTTTACACCAACCAAGACATCAAACTTACCACGCCTTAAATCATCTACAATGTCAATACGCTCCAACGTATCGATTTCAGAGTGCATATACCTTACCTTAACACCTATTCTTGCATAATAATCAGTTAAATCTTCAGCCATCCTTTTGGTTAAAGTAGTGACCAGCACCCTTTCATCCTTTTTGGCAGTTTCCCTTACTTCCTTAAGCAGATCCTCAACCTGACCTGTGACTGGCCTTATCAACACTTCAGGATCAACCAATCCAGTCGGACGAATAATCTGTTCCACGACATTACGGGATTTTGCAAGCTCATACTGGCCTGGAGTTGCTGATACGTAAATGACCTGATTGACTGAGGATTCAAACTCATCAAATCTTAAAGGACGGTTTTCCTTAGCTGAAGGCAATCTGAAACCATGCTCCACCAAGGTTTCCTTACGTGCCCTGTCCCCGTTATACATTCCTCGAATTTGCGGAACGGTAACGTGAGACTCATCAATAATTGTTAAAAAATCATCAGGGAAGTATTTTAAAAGAGAATAAGGCTTTTCTCCCCACTCCCTACCTGACAAGTGCATAGAATAGTTTTCGACTCCAGGACAGTATCCCATCTCCTGAAGCATTTCAATGTCAAATCGGGTTCTTTGCTCTAGTCTTTGAGCTTCCAAGAGTTTACCCATTGAGTTAAGCTCAGACAGTCTTTCATCCAATTCGTTTTTAATTTTTGAAAGTGCAACATCCATCTTGTCCTGGCCAACTACAAAGTGCTTTGCAGGGAAAATCATGTATCTTTGAAGTGATTCCTGTTTTTTTCCTGTGACTTTATCAATCAAGCTTATTGCATCTATTTCATCGCCAAAAAGCTCAATTCTTATTGGTGGTGTTCCATGAACTGGATTTATTTCTATAACGTCCCCACGAACTCTGAATTGACCACGGTCAAACTCAATATCATTTCTCTCATACTGCATGAAGACCAAACGGGAAAGAATCTCTGAGCGGTCATAAATGTCTCCGACAGATATTCCAAAAGCAAATTCCCCATAATCTTCAGGCGAACCAATACCATAGATACAGCTCACACTGCTTACAACAATCACATCATCCCTTGATAATAGGGACTGTGTTGCAGAATGCCTCATTATATCAATGTCATCATTGATAGATGCTTCCTTATCAATGAAAGTGTCTGTACGGGGCACGTAAGCTTCAGGCTGGTAATAATCATAATAACTAACAAAGTACTCAACTGCATTGTCCGGGAAAAATTCCTTGAACTCCTCATACAATTGCGCAGCCAATGTTTTATTATGTGAAATGACAAGGGTTGGCTTTTGGACTTTTTCAATGACATTTGCCATTGTGAAAGTCTTACCAGAACCTGTTACACCTAAAAGTGTTTGCTCTTTCACACCATTGTTTATGCCTTCGGCTAATGAATTGATGGCTTTTGGTTGATCACCTAATGGTTTATAAGGTGAATTGAGTTTGAATTCCTTCATAATACCTAATTTGCAATAGTTACATTAAAACTGATGTGAGTGTAGCTTGGAGAACAGCATGGAGTGACCTTTTGGTCCCTTACAACAAGCTGTCCATAGCCTTTTAGGTCTTTTTCCAAATCCCTTATGATATTTGGAATGACTTCGGTGTTGAAAACCTTAAGAGATCCTAAAAATACTGTTTTGGATGCCATGTTCATTACAGAGACATCCTCAACAACATCAGGTTCGCTGTATTTGACTAAAATATTATTAGATTTATCTACAAGTTCCTTTTTAATAGCTTCTTTATCCATTTTATTCCCTCAAAGCGTCAGCAATTGCCTTTGCAATGGATACGCGTGAAGTGTCGGAAGATAAACTGTTGGTTCCGATGATTTTATTGGCGCCTGCAGCATATATCCTGGTTGCACCGTTATTGGTCAAGATTGGATGTACACAGCATACGTCAACTGAAGATGCACCATACTGTTTTAAGATATTTATAGCATTGACAATAGTTCCTCCGGTAGCTATAATATCATCAACAATAATTGCATGCATTCCTTTTACGGAATCCACATTGACAGTATTTTCACTTTCACTATCGCATCTAACATCTACAATTTTAGTTTCCACTTTATCCGGACCTAATCTAACTTTAGTCAAGTAAGTACAGTCACAGCCGATAATTTCAGATATTTCCTGTGCAAAACCATAAGCACCCTTATCCGGAGCAATGATTAATGGCTTGTCCCCGCCTTTCTTAAAGAATTTCTTATCAAGGTATTCTGCAATGGAAGGCATTGCTGAGACATTTTTTGCAGGAATGTCAAAGAAATTAAGCACACATTCTTCATGTATGTTGAATGTTATAAACTCATCAGCACCGGCTGATTGGATTAAATTACAGATAATTTTAGCAGAAATTGTTTCACCAGGGTTGAAACGTTTTTCCTGCCTTGCATAACCTAGGTACGGAACTACAACCCTTACCTTTTTAGCTCCCAAATCCTTGAGATTTGAAATAATGAATATGAGTTCCATTAGGTTTTCATCCTGAGGATATCCTGTTGATTGAATAACAATGACTTCTTCGTCTTTAACATCTTCAGTTATCCTTAAATATCTTTCTCCATCTGGAAACTTACGAGTTTCAACATAACATAATTCTTCATCGAGTTCACGAGCTACATGAGCTGCTAAATCTTGTGAAGCTGAACCACCTATAATCACAATATCACCAAAATTTTATATGCTATTAATTATGTTTTTGATAATTAAAAAAGTTAAGTATTAATATTTAAAAGGATTATAAATTTTAAACATGAACAAAATACATTTAATATTAATTGCAGTGGTTGCAATAATTGTGATATTTTTAGCTTCAACTATTGTAAGTCCAGTTTTGATTGTGGCAGAAGATTCCGCAGAGGATGCGAGCATTGATATGGCTGCAAGCTTTTCAATTTCCGGATTTAAATGGGTTTATCCCGGAAGTTCAATAAATGCAGAAGGCCAAACATTGCATAATGTCCACATTAATCATCCAGAAGACCCTTACGGGGCTGCTCGTGACATCATGACCTACAGTTACAGCGTCACTCCACATATTATCGTCAGCGTCAACAATGATGCTGCCGGAGCAATATTCGGATCAACAATCGTTGACGATATCCGTGCAAATGATGGTTATTACGGTTATGCGGGCAACGATAAGGTTTCAGGATCCATGTCAAGAGGAGACGCAATGGATACTGCAATGGCTCAAAATGGAATTAACGTGTTTGAAATCCCAATTCAAATTTTAATGGGAAACATTAGATTCATTTTCGTCTAATGAAGCAAAACGTAAAAAGAAAGTGCAACACCAACTAATGAAATCATCATCATTATCAAACCATGTTTTCTTAAAGTTGGATGGCGTGATTGAACTAGATAAAACGGCATGAAAAATCCGAAGAATGTGAATACCGCCAGATGAGTGTTTTTAGAAATCAACCCAATAACGAAACCGCTCCATGATAAAAATATAGTGGCAATATAAGCTGCAAGGAGTGCCTTTTTGTTGACTTGAAGTTGTTCAGGTTTATATACATAAATTTGTTTGGGTTGTGCTCCTTCAACTAATGGATTTCCGCATTTTGCACAGAAATCATAATAATCCTGATTTACAAATCCGCATTTTTCACATTGTCTTGTCATTAGTTAAAATTAATATCTTTTAGTATTTATAATTTCATTGCTATTTCCCTATAAGGCCGGTTTAAATAGTCAATGTTATTCAATTCAGTGTAATATTCAAATCCCAATTTTTCCAAAACCCTTTTTGATGCCAAATTGCCTTTTTTGAATGTTGCAAAAATTTGCTTGATGTTTAAATCATCAAATGCCCTTTTGATTAATATTTCACATGCTTCAGTTGCATATCCTTGTCCCTGATGCTCTTCAGCCACCCAATAGCCGAGCTCAGCTGATCCTTCACCCCACCAGTGATTGCAGTTGGGATGAATCAAAAGCTCCGCACATCCTACTGGAACATCATCCTTAACAATTGCATAACATTCCTCACGAGTGAAAACAGTTTTAATAATATTTAAGCTATACTCTTCGCTTTCATGAGGTGGCCAGCCTGCAATAGGACCTACATTAGGGTTTTTTGCAAAATGATATAAACATCTGGCATCGGACTGCCTCCAATGCCGTAACTTTATACTTGACATTGATTAAAAATTTGTTTTGGGATATTAAATATTTAAGCAAAACCCAAAAAAAGCACACAATTTAATAACAATGAACGACATATATATTAGTATGAAAATTAAAGATGGAATGGTAGGTTTAATAATTGGGGACGCTTTAGGCGTACCTGTGGAGTTCAGCTCCAGGTTTGAACTTATGGAACACCCAGTCACTCGCATGGAAGGTTATGGAACTCATAATCAACCTCCGGGAACTTGGTCAGACGATTCAGCAATGGCAATTGCCACAATGCACAGCATTGTTCAAAAACGAGGAATTGACTATGATGACATTATGGACAAATTTGTAAAGTGGATTAGAGACGCAAAGTATATGCAGGGAGATGTGACTTTTGATTGTGGAGCTACAACCTCAAGTGCAATATCCAGATATTTCAATGGAACTCCTGCATTAAAATCAGGCGGCAGAGGAGAAAGGGACAACGGTAACGGATCACTTATGAGAATTCTCCCATTAGCATTCCTCAAGGACATTGATTATGAGACTATTGAAAACGTTTCTGCATTAACCCATGCACATCCAAGGTCCAAAATTGCCTGTGTTTTATATATTGAAATGGCAAGGTCAATGCTTGAAAATGAAGACCTTACAATGGATGAGCACATTTCTTCAGCATGCGATAAAATAAAGGAATATTACAAGGACTCTCCTGAACTGATACACTTTGAAAAAATATTCAACAAGGATTTTGATAAAATAAGTGGTAAAGGATATGTGATTTCAACTTTTGAAGTTGTTGTATACAGTCTTTTGAATACTGACAATTATGCCGATGCAGTGCTGACCGCAGTAAATATGGGCAAGGACACTGACACCACCGCAGCCATATGTGGAGGACTTGCGGGAATTTATTACGGTTATGACTCAATTCCTACTGATTGGGTTAATGAAATTGATAGACTTGAAGAGGTACTTTCATTATGTGAAAGATACGAGGCGTTATGTGATGAATCTTAAAGAAACTATCAAAAATATTAGGGCTACATGTGATAATTATGTAGATCCAAATCTACTTGCTTTCATTATTGATGATAACAACCATATGGGAACCAATAACATACTGGAAATTGAAGGTTATGGAATAACCGATGATGATTCCTATGAAGACAGGCTCTTAAAAATCCATAAATATGAAAACATCTACCTGCCCTTAGGCATGATGACATTTATGCCAATCCTAAACGAATGCGACATCTTTTCTGTAGATGACTATAATCTACAGTTAACACCTGAAGAATTCGACAAATACAGCGACAATCAGGAAAAGCTATTTGGAATTCTAATTAAAAAAGGCTCTTATGAATACATAATCGGAAAATCTGACACCTGCAACTGCAGTGTCGATTCAAGCTTTGAAAAATTAGAAAAAACAGACTCTGAATTTTTTAAAACAATAGAAAAAATAGTAAAAGAAAAAATAATAGATTAATCCAACTTAATTTGTAGTTGGATTATTAATATTTGTTTGTGGAACTTTTTCTGCAACTCTAGAACCGATGTTTTTCATCTTTTCAATTAATTTATCCTTACTGGAACCACTAATTAAAATATTTTCTAAAACATCACTTAAGGTTTCAGTTGGAATGATTTCAATCATATCCTCGTACTTTTTCTCAATCATGACATCTTTCAAGTTAGATTTTGGAATTAATACTTTTTTCATTCCAGCTTCTGCAGCCGCTTCGATTTTAGCGGTTGCTCCACCAATAGGCATTACATCACCACGTACGTTAAGTGAACCAGTCAATGCAACGGTCTGATCAATCGGAATTTCCTCAATAGCTGAAATTACAGCGGTTGCAATACTTACACTTGCTGAGTCACCTTCAACCCCATCATAGGTTTGGATGAACTGAATGTGAATGTCATAATTGGAAATGTCCTTGTTGGTGTATTTTTTAATCAATGCACTTACGTTTTGTACAGATTCCTGTGCAATTTCACCTAATTTACCGGTAGCAATGATTTGTCCACCATTTTTGGATTGTGTAGGTGCTGCTTCTGCTGCAATAGGTGATACAATTCCACTTCTGTCCCCTATTACTGCAAGACCATTGATAAGACCAACTCTTCCACCTTCAGCAGATACCATACTGTAGTCTTTTCTTTGCATGATTGACCTGTCAGCGATTTGCTGTTCTAAGGTTCTTGCATATTTTTTAGCTTCAACAACATGATCTGCTGTTACAAGGTCTTCACCTTTTTCAATGGCGACGTCACCTGCTGACCTTACAAGTCCACCTAAATCACGCAATCTTAAAGTTAATGCATTTTGCTTACCTGATCTTCTTTTTGCTTCCATGATGATTTCATCCAATGCATCCGGAGCAAAGTGAGGAATCCTTCCGTCATTTTTAACTTCTTGAGCTACGAATTGGACTAATTTTTCACGGTTTTCAGTTGTGTCATCCATGTAATCCTTCATGAACACTTCATAACCGTATCCTCTAATTCTTGATCTCATTGCAATGTGCATTCCTTCAAGAACCTGAAGGTTTCCTGATGCTACAAGAACAAAGTCACATGGCACCGCTTGGGACCTTACCATTGCCCCACTGGAGTTTTCGCTTTGACCTGTGATTGAGTATTGTTTTTCCTGCATTGCAGACAACAATTCCTGTTGGGTTTTCATGCTCATTGTACCTATTTCGTCAATGTATAAAACTCCACGGTTAGCTTTGTGAATCATTCCCGCTTCCACACGTTCGTGAGCAGGAGTTCCAAGACCTCCAGATTGGTATGGGTCGTGTCTTACATCTCCAAGTAATGCTCCTGCATGAGCGCCTGTTGCATCCATGAATGGTGCAAATCTTGATTCTTCATTGTTAACTAATAATTTTGGAGACATATTATTAGTTTTTGGTTTAATTTGAATTGATATAAGTAAAATTAATGCTGCTGCGATAATTGATTCCAGCAATCTTCCATACATAAATCCAATTACCAATATTCCTCCAATTGCAAACATGGTAATAATTGTTTTACGTTCTTCATGGCCTTTTGCAGAGCCTTTAGTTGCTTTTACAATCTTTTTACCTTCACCAGCAGGTACTGTTCTGATTAATGGATGGTTGTTGTCTTCCATATTAGGGTATACTAATATATCCTGAAGAGTTTCATGTGGTAAAATTTGTGCCATACCTTTAGCAAGCATTGATTTTCCAACACCTGGATCACCAATGAGCAAAACGTTTCTTCTTTGTTTTGCCGCTTTTTTAATTGTCTCAATTGACTCTTCGTGTCCAATAACTTGATCAATTAATAAAGGTGGAACTTCAATATCCTGTGAGCTTTTAATATTATCATAATCTAACATAGGTTTGGTTTCTTCACCATCACCAGCTTCCATTACTTCTGGTTCAACGACTACTTCGGTAGAATCTTCAAATGATTCTTCTTCTTCAAATTTCATAAACAAACCTCACTTCGTATAAAATTCATCATTAAAAAGTTAAGTTTAATATACTATTTAAATATTATTTAATATTACAAAATATAAAAAGGTTTCTATTTTAGTAAATAAAAGTTACTAAAACAATATTGAAGTTTTTCTCATCAAAAGCCATTCGATAGTAACTTAATTTTATATCATGAAAAAATATTTTTTAAAAAAAAATAATATTTTTAAAAAAAAGAAAAAATAACATTACATTTTTAAAATAATAAAAATTAATAAAAAATAGGTAAAAATATATACTAATTAGTTAAATATTAATAAATACAAGATAAATTTTCAATAATTTATTCTTGTTAATCGAGTTTGACGGTATGATTTAACATCAGTCTTAAAATAGTATTAGATAATATTTAAACCCCGGACGATATTAAAAATCATGCCTCAAATAAGATTAATTTAAACTCATTTTTAAATTATTTATAGCATTAACACAATATATTCTATCATGACAAACTGTATCATGGTTCAAGGAACATCATCAAACGCTGGAAAAAGTATGCTCGTAGCGGCATTATGTAGAATTTATAAAAACAGAGGATATAAGGTAGCTCCTTTCAAATCCCAAAACATGTCCTTAAACTCATACACCACAAAGGAAAACGGTGAAATAGGAATAGCACAAATGCTACAGGCAGAAGCAGCAATGATTGAACCAAGCATACACATGAATCCAGTTTTACTTAAGCCGAAAGGCGATTTCACCTCAAATGTCATCATACAGGGAAAATCAATCGGAGACATGAACTTCTACGATTACCAGCACAAATACCATGACACTGCATTTGATGCAATAAAAGACAGTTTCAGGAAATTATCCGAAGAATATGACATCATAATTATTGAAGGTGCAGGATCACCTGCAGAAATCAATATGCGTGACCAGGACATAGCAAATATGGAAATAGCCCACCTTGCAGATGCAAATGTCATTCTAATAGCAGATATTGAAATGGGAGGAGTGTTTGCGGCAATTGCCGGAACATATGTATTGCTTGACGATTATGACAGGTCACGTCTAAAGGCAACAGTAATCAACAAATTCAGAGGAAACTTGGATATCCTAAAGCCAGGTCTTGACAGGATTGAGGAAATCACCGGAGAACCTGTTTTGGGAGTGCTTCCATATGACGAAACATTGAAATTGCCAGAAGAGGATTCCGCTTCTCTAACAACACATGTTTTTGCAGAAGACAAGGACATTACTATTGGAGTCATAAGATTGCCTAAAATAGCCAATTTCACAGATATCGATCCGTTCGAGTATGAAAGCGATGTGGCGCTTAAGATGATAGGAGTGAATGATGATATTGGAGAAGTTGACGCTATTATAATACCTGGAACACGTAATTCCACAGAAGACATGTTTGCCCTAAAAGAAAGTGGATTGGCCGATAAAATCATTGAAAAATCAAAAGAAATTCCAATCGTTGGAATCTGTGGAGGATTGCAGATTTTAGGAAATGTAATTCATGATGATGAAAAACGCGAATCAAAACATGGTACCATTGATGGACTTGGTCTTTTAGATATTGAATCAAGCTTTTCAAGAGCAGATAAAATTGTTACACAGTCTACCGCAACAATACCTGATGACATTGATGGAATTGCAGGTGAAATCTTTAAAGACATAATAGGTGAAGAGGTTAGCGGTTATGAAATCCATGAAGGTACAACAGAGCTAATTTCATCATCCAACTTATTGAACATTAAAAAGGGACAAGGGAATAACGATGACGGCAAAATCGATGGTGCAAGCAACGGCAATGCATTTGCGACATACTTCCATGGAATATTCCACAATTACAATTTCAGAAGAGAGTTCCTTAACTACCTAAGAGTTAAAAAAGGTCTTGAAGCAAAATACGGAGAAGATCCATACGAAACTCAAAAAGATTATTCCCTGAATAGATTAGCTGAAATTGTTGAAGAGAACTTGGATATGGATATAATTGATAAGTTATTATTTGAAAAAAAGTAATTTTAAATAATAAAGTTAAAATCAAAAGATTTTAACTCTATTTAATTGGTCAAAACATACATCCACTACTTTACAGCACATTACACATGAAAGAAAAAATTGTGCAAACTTCAATACTATTTTAACCAAATTAAATTTTGTTTTTTGTGTGTTTAGCCCAAACCTTCTCATTGTCGCTGGCTGAAACCTTATTGTCCGCCATGACGCCGACCAGGTCATGAGCCACATAAGGCTCCTCCAAATAGTTAATGTCATCTGAAGACAATGTTAAATCAACAGAATTAACAGCACCTTCAACATGATGCATCTTGGTGGCGCCGACAATTGGAGAGGTGACCTTTGTTAAAAGCCATGCCAATGACACTTCGGTCATTGACACATCGTAATTGCCTGCCAGTTCATTGACTCTTTTTATGATTTCCGCATCTTGAGCTTCGGTTGACTGATACTTTAATTTTGCATAGAAATCTTCCTGCATCCTTTTGGAGTCTTCGCCTGGAAGCCTTGACAATCTTCCTGATGCAAGAGCACTGTATGGTGTTGTTGCAATATTGTCAGCTGCACACAACGAAATCATTTCACGCTCCTCCTCTCTGAAAATCAAATTGTAATGGCCTTGAATGGAAACGAATTTTGCAAAACCTTCACTTTCAGCAAGTGCATTTGCCTTTGCAAGCTGCCAAGCAAAACAATTGGATATGCCAATGTATTTTACCTTGCCCTCTTCAATTACCTCATTTAATCCTTCCAAAATGTCATATAATGGAGTGTTATAGTCCCACATATGATAAATGTATAAATCAATATAGTCTAAGCCGAGATTTTCAAGGCTCTTTTCAACAAAATTGTGAATATGCTCCTGGCCTGTGACATTGTTTTTGATTTCCTCCTCTGAACGTGGCAGGAACTTTGTCGCAACAACCACATCTTCGCGTGTTGCATTTTCACGAATTGCCTTTCCAACGTATTGCTCGGATGTTCCGTTTTGATAGCCGATAGCTGTATCATAAAAATTTATTCCATTGTCCAGTCCATTTGTTATTATTTCAATAGATTCCTTTTCAGGTAATGTCCATGTGTGCATTCCGTTTTCAGGGTCTCCAAATCCCATACATCCCATACATACACGACTTACCTTTAAATTTGAGTTTCCAAGTTTAGTATATTTCATTTCTACACCTTTCTCATTATGTAAATATTCCTACCATACATTTAACAAGGCATAGTTGAATATTTATATTATTCCTCATCTTCTTTTAAAGAATCCAAGAAGGATTTATGAATTTCTTCCGCCAATTCATCGTTTCCTTCAATGATTGGACCCGTGTAGTCACAGTCTTTGCAAACACATTGTGACCAGTTTTGGGGAATAATCCAATCGACATTTCTAGATCCGCATCTTGGACAAATTTTATGCATTTTCATTCGATTCACCTCTAATTTTTTGGCGAAATGATTTCACACTTACTAAATAGTATTAAAAAAATAGTATATAAAGTTTTGAATTAGAAGAAATAATTAAAAATAAAAAAAAGCAGTAAATGAATTAATCATTTACTTTTTAACCTTTGCAGTTCTTTTAGCAGTTAAGCTACCATACTTAACTTGATATTTGATTTTTTTACCCACTTTAAGCTTTTTCAATACGCTTTTTTTAATGGTAACCTTTGCTATACCTTTTGAGTTGGTTTTAGCCTTGTATGATTTACCCTTAAATTTGAAAGTTACGTATTTACCTTTAAGTGGTGTGGAACCTTTTTTAAGTGTTGCCTGCAGTTTTAGTTTTTTAGCTGACTTTTTAACAGTCACTTTTTTTAAGGTGATTTTTGTATTTTTGTAAATACTATTTTTCTGAGTTCCTCCATATATATCCTTGCCGTTAGGAGCTTTGTTGTCACTGAAAGTACATTTAACTGCTTTTGCACAATGCACATTATCAGAAGCAGAAGTTCTAAATCCGTATATTGCTCCTCCTCTTTCGCCTGCGACATTATCTGCAAAGGTTGAACTTTCAATTAAATTATCATAATATTTAAGGCTTGAAACCCATTTACCGTTCTCATAGTGTCCGGATTGCTCATGGCATTTGAAATAAACCGCACCACCATACATTGATGCCCGATTTTTATTGAATACTGAGTTTTTAATATAGAGATTTTTGCATCCGAAAACAGCTCCACCTTTTTCACCAGCTTTATTTGAATTGAATGTGCAGGAATTAATGTCAATATGTGAGTAAGAGTAAATTGCTCCTCCCCCACGACCATTAGCTACATTGTTGGTAAATACGCAGTTGGATACGCTATCTTTACCCGGTTCCAAAATAGCCTGTGAAATAGTTAAAAGAAGATTTGTATCTTCGCTGGCATTGCGTCCTTCAAAATAATTCAAATAAAACTCAAAACCTTTTTTGATTGTTAATGAGAAAACTGCTCCTGCATCTCCCCCTGCAGAATTCTTATCAAATACAGAATTTTTTAAAGTTAAAGCACCTAAGGAATTTATGGCTCCCCCTGCAGTGCCTGCATTATTATTTGTAAAGTAGCAGTTGTCAACAGTCAAATCAGCAAAGTTTAAAATTGCACCACCATAAATTTTGGCATTTCCGTTGCTGAATTTGATATTATTTAATGTAACCTTATGAAACTTTAATCCGTCACCATAGTTAATGTTAAACACTCTGGATTTGCCCATTCCATCAATGACATGACCATTACCGTTTATGGTTATGTCCTTATCAATGAAAACACCAGTAGTTGTCTTAAAACTATCATCATACTTATAATCTTTAGTTAAGTCTATAGTGCTTCCTTCACTAGCTAGAGCGATTTTTAATTGCAATGCTGTGAAAGTACCGTCATCAGTTTCGGCTAACTGTTGATTTTCATCACTGCGAGATAATTCTAAATTGTTAATGTCGCTTTCCAAAACAGTATCATTCTCATCACTGGCGACGGTAACCTCGTCTATGTCACTTGCAGAAACACTGGAAACACTGAATAGTATGCATGTAATTAATAAAATAAGTAATAACGTTTTTTTCATTCATATCCCTCAATTAAAAAAGAAAATAAGAAGTTAGATACTAACTTCTAAAACAATCCACTTCCTTCCAATTTTTCCTCAAAGTATTTGGATGATTTATCCGCTTTTTCTTTAATGGCAACTGCAACAATAACTGTTACAATACCGATTGCAAGTAGAATGGCTAATGCTGGCCAATAATTTGCCCAAACAACACCAAGTTGCGCTTCCCGTATTAATTTAATTGCATAAGTCATTGGCATATATGGGTATAACACCTGGAAAAATTGATGCATGATTTGAATCGGGTAGACCCCTCCTGTTCCAGATATCTGGAATACCAAAAGAATTACTGCAATTCCTTTTCCAACGGTTCCAATTGCCGAAATAATCGAATATATCAATATCATGAACACAGCCGACACGAGTATTGCTGAAAATATAAACAATGGATAACTATCAATGTAAACTCCTAAAAGATGAGCTCCAGTTATGGTTACGCAAGCTTGGAATATGCTCAGCACCACATATAATAATAATTTACCTGAATACATTTCAAATGGGGAATATTTAGTTCCTGCACTTGACTTAGGCTCAATCATTACACAGGTAATTAAAGCACCTACCCACATGGACAATACTATATAAAATGGAGCTACATTAGATCCGTAATCAGGAACTGAAAACACTTCATGCCTATCAAGTTTAACTGGTGAGAAGAAATAATCTCCAAGAACAGTTTCATTAATGCCTGTAATTGCAGAAAGCTGGTCTGCAGTTGCACCAAGTGACCCTGCAGCTGTGAACAATGCCTGTGCTGCGGAGTTTCCAAGTAGCTCTGCACCTGCAGCAAGACTTAAAGAACCTTCTGCTAATTGCACGGAACCATCTGCCAATTCACTAGCTCCACCAGCAACTTTATTTGATCCATCAGCCAATTTAACAGAACCATTTGCTAATTTTACAGAACCGTCAGCGAGTTTAACTGAACCATCAGCCACCTGACTTGAACCTTCAGCAACTTTACCGCTTCCTTTTGCAAGTTCAGAATTGCCTTCAACATACTCTTTTATAGGTCCATCCGGGATTAAAGACGGATCTACTGCAGCGTCCAATTCTTCAGAACCTTGTTGAACCTGACTAGCACCATCTTTTACCTGACTGGCACCTGTTTTAACATCATTAGAACCCTTCTGAACATCAGTTGAACCTTTCTTAACATCAGCAGAACCTTTCTGAACCTGACTAGCACCATCTTTCACCTGACTGGCACCGTCTTCAACCTGGCCAACACCTGATGAGACCTGGTCCGCACCGGAAGACACTTGATCAGCTCCGGATTGAAGTTGTGCTCCACCACTAGCCAATTGACTTGAACCTGCAGCAAGTCCTTCCTGCAATTCACCCAGTTTTCCATATGCCGCAAGGTTAATTACTTCAATAATTTTTGAATTTAATGAGTTATAAACTGTATTTGCAGCAGTGTCTGTTAATTTTGTAGCAACCGGATTGGACTTAACATTTACAACATATTCCAACTTAGCCTGTTGAGGGTCATCGCCTGTAATCGAGATAACATTCTCACTCAGGTTTTTGGGTATTACAATACCCGAATAATACTTTCCATTATATACTCCGTCACGCAGTTCATCTTCTGTGACGAATGTCCATTTAAATTTATCATTATCTTTCAAATCCTTAACAAGTTCATTTCCAATATTCAAGGTAGTTCCATTGAAGGAAGTACCGTTATCCAGATTGGCAATTGCAAATTCAATGTTTCCTGTGTTTCCATAAGGATCCCAACATGCCTGAATGTTTAAGAGAGCATAAAGAGAAGGAAGAATAATTATTGCAATTAACACAATTGTTACAATAGGATTTGAAAATGCTGATTTAAAATCATTTTTCATTATCTCAGCAATATTTCCTATATCTTTTCTACCCATATTATCATCCAATATTAGATTAAGAAAGTAAAAGGAAGTTTAAATTTCCAAATCTCCATGGAAATATTAATATCATTAATGATGCCTTGAAATAGGCAATTAATATTACATAAAAGAATATGGACAAACATTCCTCCACTATAACATAAGTTTTATAAAACACTTTATAAAATATTTTCTATGAAACCAATATAAAATCCATTAACATTTTCTAAAAATATCTAATGTAATTCAACATCTTTAAAAAAAAATGTAATATGTTTAAGATTAACAGAACAAAATCATTTAACCTAAATCATGAAACCTCAACATATTACTCAAAAAATTGAAGAGATTTAGAATAGAGAAAAACTGAATTTTGAATCGGATATTACCTCTGAATTGAACTCTTCAGCAGTTTCAGGGTCATTATAATCATTGAAAGGACTTTTGCCAGTGTCCAATTCTTTAATTTTTTCGATTTCATTTTTATCTAAACTAAAATCAAAAATATCAATATTTTCTTCCATCCTGTTTGTTTTAACAGACCTGCATGAGAAAGGAATATCTCTATCAATCAACCATCTTAAAATTACCTGTACAGTGCTTTTATCATGTTTTTCAGCAATTTGTGAAAGAATGGAATTTTTAAATAAATTATTTAACCCCTCAGAAAGAGGCCCCCAACTCTGATGAGCCACTCCCAAATCCTTCATGACTTCATTGGCTTCATATTGCTGGAAATAAGGTGTTGTTTCAACCTGATTAACTTGGGGGACTATATCAAAGTTCATAGTCAAGTCAACAAGACGTGCTGAATCGAAATTTGAAACACCAATTGACAATACTGTTCCTTCCTTCTGCAAATCCTGAAATGCCCTATATGAACCGTAATAATCACCAAACGGTTGATGAATAAGCAATAAGTCAAGATAATCAGTCTGCAAATCCTGTAATGTCTTGTTTACAGCTTTCATTGTTTTTTCATATCCTGAATTGCTTACCCAATTTTTACTGGTTAAATACAAATCTTCCCTCTGAATTCCAGATTCTTTAATTGCTTGGCCAACTTCTTTTTCATTATAGTAAATCTGTGCATTATCAATTGAAGTATATCCTGCATTTAAAGCATTTAGGACTGCTTTTTTTGTCTTTCTAGGTTTTATTTCATAAACCCCGTAACTTACAAAGGGTATTTTTTCGCCATTGTTCAGTTTTTTAAATTCCATAAGTATCAAATCTTGTATTACTAAAAATATTATTTGTCCATTACGTATTCAATAGTATTGAATCCTAAAACTTCCGCATATTTAAATAGATTTTCCGGGAAGTTGTGCTTTAGGTGTTCAAGGTTTTCCTGTTCACCATCGTATTTGATATCAACGTGGATATTGTCAGGATAATCGATAACCAGCATTTCCACATATGTACCATGTTCGTTTGTATCGAAAATCACATCAAAAATCTTATTTACATTATCACAGAATTTATCATCTGCATTTAAATTTTTCAAATGAGTTAAACATTCCTTTCTGGCATCCATATCATTGTCTGTCAAGACAAAGTTTTTGGTTTGATGGACCAAATCCTCTTCAACAAAGAACAGCCCGCTGTATTTGGATTCCCTGCCCTGTATTATTTTAACACCAATGACGATAGCAATCATTGTGAATATGCAGGATATTGGAAATCCTAACCACATTCCGTTAGGTCCAGTTAGGTTAAATAATGCCACTACGGTAACCAATGGAAGTGCAAGTGTGAAGAGAACTGAAATTATTGATGAGAAAATCGGCCTTTCAATGGCTTCATAATAAAATACAAGCATATTTGGAATCACAGATAGGATAAAGTAGAATGAAAACAATTTCAAAGCATTGATTGCAAAGCCAGTCATCTCAACATGATTGAAATTATAAAGAGCCAGGAACCCTTGAGGCCATATCCAAAGAATCGCAGTCAATATTATTGCGCAAGTCATTGTAATTAAAAGAGACATTCTAATTAAATGATTTAAATTTATATAATCATGTTTTGTATAATATACCGGGACAATAGAGGTCAATGTTTCTGAAACTCCGATATCAACAATACTTGCGAGCACCAATGCATCCATACATAACATATATGTAGCCAATCCAACATCCCCCAGAGCTCCTACCAGGAAAATGTTCATTAAATAAACGAATATTACATCAAAAATACCCATACTTGCACCTGGGAAACCAACTTTAATCATGTGCCCTGTGGTTTTTAGGAGAGTCTTGACTTTAAGTGCTGAGCGAACAAAGCGGAATGTTCTTTTTGGGTTTCTGACGTATAATAAACATACAGCCAATCCTATTGTATATCCTATAAACGATGCAAGTGATGCGGAAGCCATACCCATTCCGGAAGATAAAAATACATAATCCAAAATAATATTGATTGCATTAGCCACTATAATAACTGCTGATGCCAAATTAGGCTGGCCATCTACACGAACGTATTGAGTAAGTACTGCGGCAAGTGTAGATACAACAAAACACCCGTACAGATATTTGGAATAATCCATTACAAGAGGTTTAGTGGCGGCTGAAGAACCTAAAAATGTTGCGATTTCTCCAAAGAATAATAAGCAGAAAATTGCCATTATTAATGTTGCAACAAATGACACGAAAATTGATGTTGTAAAGTAACGGTTACTTCCATCTACATCAAATTCCGCTTTTTTATTTACCGCTATAATTTGTCCTCCAAGTCCAAATAACCATTCGAAAACAGTTACTAACAATACCATAGGTTCTAAAACCTCAATTGCAGCAACTGCATTTGGTCCAATGAATGTTCCAACAAAAAATGAATCAATTACAGAACTTATGTTTAAAGCCATTACTATAAGTAAACTCGGCAATAACAATTCTTTAAATTTACTGTCTGCTATCTTAAAATTCATATTAATCTCCCACATTTAATCAAAATAATGTACCTCATTTAAATAACCTATAAACCTTTCAAGATACTCTTCATCACATTCAGGCCAACTGAATCCTAATGAATTTAGAATATACAATGTTTGATCTATTTTAACAAGCTCTCCGTAATCTCCATCAAACTCTTCATCTTCAACTTCTTCTTCAAAGTCAAAGTCATCAATACTCAAATCAGCTGTAATCATTCCTTGAATGTTTTCATTCATGTTTTCCTCATAAATCTTCTTGAATTCTTCAGGTGTCACCTCATCAATTTCAAATCCGAATGAATTTAAAGCATCGAATATGTCACTGTTAGGGATTAACTTATCACTTACAGCATGGAATATCATGGATTCTTTTGGTGTCTTTGCAAGTGCAAGTGTTGCCTTTGCCACATAGTCAATCGGACTTAATTCAACAAGTTCCTCTGAAATCGGAGCAATTGTTGCCTTTAAGTTTTTAATGGCTTTAATGTTATTCAAGAAAGCATTTGTGTCAAAGTTTTTCTGGAATCTTCCATCTGAATAACGGCCCATAAGGTTTCCTACCCTTATTATTTTCACATTAAGACCAGATAAAGCTTTTTCAAGAACCATTCTTTCTGCAAGGAACTTACTGTTCAGGTATTTGTTAGAGAGGTCTTGTCCCCAGTACAGTGTTGTCTCATCACAGTGAACATTTTCAATGTCGGTGTCTTCAGTGAATTCATCTAAAACACTGGTTGTTGATATTTGAACGTAATTGATGTTGTTTGCTTCAGCGAATTCGAGTCCATTGACTACACCATCAACGTTAACTCTGAAAATATAGTCGTCATGAGTGTAGTGTTTTACAATCGCTGCACAGTTTATGATTGTGTCAATAGGATAATCCTCAAGCTTTTTGAAGTCATCCAAGTTGGTAATGTCTCCTTCGCTTAGGATTATGCGTGACCCGATAAGGTCTGTGAAGTCTTCATCGAAGTAGTAATTCATCAAGTCGATTAGGCGTTCTTCACAACTGTCGAATTTGCCTTTTCTAATCATACAGTAAATGGTTCCCTCTTCATTTTTAATGTATTCATATAATACATGAATACCCATAAAACCAGTTACTCCAGTTAGCAGGACATTGCCCAACTCAAGATTTGTACCTTTTGCATAGTTTTCAAAGGTGTTTTGCTCAAGAAGCTTGTGTATTTGAGTGTAATCATAGTTTTCAATGATGTCAACATCCAGATCCTCTGAAATTCCATCACCAGACAGGAAGTCCGCTAATGCTCTTGGAGTTTGATTTCTGAAAATATCATCATATTTTACATTATAATCCTGCTTGAGCAATTCAATGATAAGTTTTGATGCTATAAGTGATGTTCCACCTATTTCAAAGAAGTTGTCCTCTGCACCAACAATCTCTATATCAAGTATGGATGAGTATATTGCACAGATTGTTTGTTCCAGCTTGTTTTTAGGGGCAACATATGTTAATTCCAATTTAGGTTCAGGCAATGCCTTAACATCAGTTTTTCCGTTTGGAGTTTGAGGCATGTCCTCGATTTGCATGAATACTGTCGGAACCATGTATTGGGTTAATCTTTCAGACAAGTAAGCCTTAAGCTCGTCTTTGTTGATTTCCTCTTCAGCTGTGAAGTAAGCGCATAAGTGTTCATTGTTTCTGATTTCCTTGATTACAACAATGTTCTGTTTGATGTTAGGGAAATTGGAGATGTTTGATTCTATTTCACCAATCTCTATTCTCAATCCTCTGAGCTTGATTTGGTTGTCGATTCTTCCCTTGATGTCAATTTCACCATTTGGAAGTTCAATTGCATAGTCCCCGCTTCTGTAGTATGGAATATCATCAATTGTCATGTAAACTTCTTCTGTTTTGTCAGGCATGTTGTAGTATCCTTGACCTACACCTACTCCACCAATGTAGAGTTCTCCCATAACTCCCTGTGGTAAAAGTTTTCCATCAATGTCCCTTACATCAGTTATGTAGTTTCTTAAGGCCTTACCGATTGTAATGTTTTCAGGGTCGGTTATCTCCTTATAGTTGGATGCAATTGTAATTTCAGTCGGTCCGTAACTGTTGTACACTTTGGCATCAGCGTATTTTTTAACACCTTCAAATGCTTTGGCTGAGAATTGCTCTCCACCCATTACAATACATTTTGCACAACTTATGGCATCACAGAATTCCTCAAACTCAAGGTATGACAGCAATCTTGACGGTGTGAATTCCATGACTTCTGGTTTTTCACGTTTGATTAATCTTATTAGCTCAACAATGCTTTTTATTTCATCGTCGTTTGCAAAGATTATTTTAATTCCATTGGTTATTCCTGTAAGAATATCTTCAAGAGATGTATCGAATGCAATTGTTGCGATGCTTAACAGATTATTGTATTCGCATTTTGGATTTGCTTCTGTCTGGTTACATGCATTCTTGTGGCTGATCATTACACCTTTTGGATTTCCGGTTGAACCTGAGGTGTAAATCATGTATGCTAAGTCATCGCATGAAATTTCAACATCCGGATTTTCATCATTGCTTTGCTCGAGTAATTCTTCAATGGATAATGAATTAAATGCAAGGCCATCTACATTAATTATGTAATCTGCATTACTGTTTTCATATATGTATTCAATTCTTTCTTTTGGGAACTTTAAATCGAGTGGTATGAATGCACAACCTGCTTTTAATACACCGATTATTGAAGCAATCAGGTCACTTGTACGAGGAAGCATTATCAAAATATTGCTTCCCGGTTTAACACCTTTTTTGATTAAGGCATTGGCTATTCGATTTGCCTTTCTGTTAAGTTCATCATATGTCAATGAATCATCGCTTGCAACAAGTGCAATTTCATCCCCCTTGGTTGCCACTTGCTCTTCGAAACGTTTATGCAAGAATGGATTGACAACCTCTTCAAATTCAGGCAATAGCAAGTTAGGTGCTAGCTCAATTTCATTAACCCTTAACTTATCCATGTCATTAACGAAGAATTGAACCAAAACGAATTTAATTGCTTCAAGGAATTTTTTAACATAATCCTCTGTATAAATTTGGTCATTATATTCAATGTAAATTCCAATGTTTTCCCCATCGTCATAAACATCCAAGTTAATCTTATAATCTGTTGCAACAGTACCGTCAAGCTCCTCCATAGCATAAGTGTTTCCATTCAATTCAAGATTATCGGTTTCAAATGCTCCATGATATGCATAGAAGAATTCAGGTTTCAATTGATAATCCTCTGAAAGTTTAGTGTATGAATAATTACTGTGCACTAATGAGTCTTTCCATGATTTGTCGACTACTTTAATGAAATCTTCAATCATCATGTCCCTTTTTGAACTGTCAACCATTATTGGAAGTGTTTTAACCAGCATTCCTTGAGTGTTGTAGTAATTGGAGTTAGATCTGCCGTTGAAAATGGTTGTTATCAATGCCTTATCAGAGAATGTGAACTTATTCAATGCCAATAATGTAGCACTCATAAAGAGAACGTTTGGACTAATGGAATGGTCTTGACAGAACATTCTTACGAAGCTTGAACTGATGCTGTCCCCGATAAGCTTGATTTCAGCATCATCAGGGTTTCCATTCAAGTTAGGAGTAAGTACTGTGGATTCAAATCCTTGAGAGAATTTATTTTTATAGAACTCTTTTGAAACCTCGTTTTCAGCAAGTTCCTCTTCAATCAGACTGTATGCAAATCCGTCTACAATCTCTGCATTGATTTCTTCACCGTTGTACATGCTTAAGATGTCTTCAAAGAGAAGATCCTGTGATACACCATCAGTGATTATGTGGTGAATGTCCAGGAACAGTACTGTTTCGCTTGGAGTTTTATAGATTTTGAATCTGAATAATTGATTGTCCTCAATTGGAATGAATTTGATGTCGTTTTCCATCATCTCTTCATTTGTAATTGAATCGACTTCGACAATTTCAATTTCATCAATTTCTATATCATCACATCTTTTTTGTCTTAATTCACCTTCAGGAGTGGTGATTATTCTTGTTTTAAGATATGGATGCGCTTCAATTGTGTCAATTATTGCCTGTTTTAGTCTGAACGGATTAACATCACTGCCGAAGTGTATTGCTGAAGGCATTGTGTATTTGATTTCCTGTGTCTGCATACATTCATAGTAGATACCAAGCTGGTTGGAGGTCAATGGGAACAATTCCATTGTCTCAGCGGTCTTGATTATTTCTGGAATATCAATTTGAGTATCAATATTGTTGTCTATTCTGTCTGCAAGACTTTGAATAGTCGGATTGTTGAACAGGTCAGTTATCTCAATGTTTACCTCGGTTTCATTATAAATCATTGAGTTCAATTTCATCAATGTCAATGATGTGAATCCTAAAGTGTACAAATCATCAGTAATACCGAATTCCCCTGCACTTGAAAGTGATGAAACAATCTTGAATAATTTTTTCTCGGTTTCAGTTTCAGGCCCAACCAAATCAAGTGCCAATGAAGGTTCAGGCAATGCTTTCATGTCAGTTTTACCATTTGGCAATTGTGGAATTTCATCCAATTGCATGAACACTGTCGGCACCATATACTTGGTCAACTTGCTTTGAAGGTATCGTTTGAGGAGTTTTGTGTCAATGTCCTCTTCAGCAGTGAAATAGGCACATAAATGTTCGCTGCCGTTCATTTCCTTAATTGCAACAACGACGCGTTTGATGTTAGGGAATCTTGAAATGTTGGATTCAATTTCTCCTATTTCTATTCTTAGACCCCTGAGTTTGATTTGGTTATCTATTCTTCCTTTAATGTCTATGTCTCCGTCAGGAAGTTCAATTGCATAGTCCCCGCTTCTGTAGTATGGGATGTCGTTTATGGTTAAATACACCTCTTCGGTTTTCTCAGGCATGTTGTAGTATCCTTTACCGACACCTGTTCCCCCGATGTATAGCTCTCCCATCACTCCTTGAGGCAGGAGCTTTCCGTCAATATCCCTTACTTCAGTCACATAGTTCTGCAATGCCTTACCGATAGTGATATTGTTTGGGTCAGATATTTCCTTGTAGTTGGAAGCTATTGTTGCTTCTGTCGGTCCGTAACTGTTGTAGACTTTTGCGTCACAGTATTGTTTTACTTCATTGAATGCCTTGGCTGAAAATTGCTCTCCACCCATAACAATACATTCAGCACAGTCTATTACATTACAGAACTCCTCAACTTCCAAGTAGGACAATAATCTTGAAGGAGTGAATTCCATGACTTGAGGTTTTTCTGTTTTGATTAACTGTATTAAATCAACCACATTTTTGATTTCAGTGTCATTGGCAAAGATTATCTTAATTCCATTTGTTAAACCTGTAAGGATATCTTCAAGGGATGTGTCGAATGCAATTGTTGCAATGCTCAATAGATTATCATATTCACATTTAGGGTTTCCTTCAGTTTCGTTACATGCATTTTCATGGCTAATCATTACACCCTTAGGTTTTCCTGTGGAACCTGATGTGTAAATCATGTATGCGGTATCATCAGGAGATACATCAACATCAGGAGATTCAGCATTGTCTTCTTCAAGCAAGTCTTTAATATTTAATGATACCTCAAAGGTTTCATTTGAGATAATGTAATCCGCTTCACTGTTTTCATAAATGTATTCAATCCTGTCCTTAGGATATTCCAAATCAATTGGGATGAATCCACATCCTGCCTTTAGAATACCGATAATTGATGCGATTAAATCTACTGTTCTTGGAAGCATTATCAAAATATTGTGTTTAGGTTCGACTCCATGTTTAATCAATCCATTGGCGACACGGTTACTTAACTCATCCAACTCACGATAGGTGTACTCTTTTCCATCAGATACCAATGCAATTTCATCGCCTTTGCTTTCCACTTGTGCTTCGAAACGTTTATGGATAAATGGATTATCCAGAGGAATGAATATTGGTGCTTCCTTAGTGGTTTCAAGCTCAACATCACAGATTCTGAATGTCTCAACATCATTTTCAAGGAATTGGTTCAATACTGTTTCAATTGAAGCCAGGAATGTTTTTACATAATCCTCGGAGTACAATTGGTCATTGTAGGATATTCCTATATCAAGTGTGGTTTCCTGTTTAAGCACTGAAATATCTATCTTGTATTCTGTATCTTCAGTTGCATCGGACAATTCATAGTTTTCATAATCCTTACCGTTTAAAACAAGACTTTCAGATCCTGAACCCTCATTATATGAATAGAATATTTCAGGTTTTAACTGATATTCCTCAGCAATATGAGTATATGGATAAATACTATTGTTGATTGAATCAATCCAAGTTTTATCTACAGATTTGAGGAATTTTCCAATAGTTTGTTGTCTGTTTTCATGTTTAATAATCAATGGCAAAGTTTTTACTAAAAATCCTTGAGTATTATAATAGTTAGGATTTGTTCTTCCATTGAATATTGTAGTAATTAATGTTTCATCACTGTAAGTGAACTTGTTCAGGCTCAATATCATTGCAGACATTACAAGGGAATTGTGTCCTATAGAATGTTTTAAACAGAAATCATCAATTTTTCCTATATTCAATCTGCTATAAACGAATTTAACCAATCCATCTTCAGGATCACCATTAAGGTCAGGTGTTAAAACAGTTGAATCGATTTCCTGTGATAGCTTGTCATCAAAGAATTTTTTAGCTACCTTATATCTTTCACTGTTCTGCAGATCACTCTCAATGAGGCTGTAGACATAACCGTCAACGATTTCTTTTTCAATCTCTTTATCTTCATATGCGTTTCCAATATCTTCAAACAGAAGTGCTTGTGATTCACCGTCTGTAATAATATGGTGGAAATCGCTGAATAATAAGACTTCATCGGATGTTTTATAGATTTTTAATCTGAATAATTGTTCGCCATCCAATGAAAATGCCTTTACATCATTTTCAATAATCTCTTCATCACTGATTGAGTCCACTTCAACAATTTCAATTTCATCAATTTCAGCAGAAATATCTTTATATTGTTTTATGGTACCGTCATCAGCTGTAACAATTCTTGTTTTTAAGTATGGATGTGTTTCAATTGCTTTGATTATTGATTCTTTTAATTTTTCAGCATCAATATCATGGTCAAACCTTGCAATTGCAGGCATTGTGTATTTGATTTCACCAGGGCTTTGCATGCACTCATAGTATACACCTAACTGATTTTCAGTCAATGGGAAATATTGCTCATTGTCTGCCAATTCAATGAGTTCATTTAATTTTGCTGATTCATCACTATGATTCAAGATTTCATCTGAAAGCTTTCTGATGGTTGGACTGTTGAACAATACTGAAATATCCAGGTTAACACTCATTTCCTTATATATTAAGGTGTTTAATTTCATCAATGTCAATGATGTGAATCCTATAGCATATAAATCATCAGTAACACCGAATTCATCTGTTACAATAAGCTCGGAAGTGATGTCGAACAGTTTTTGCTCTGTTTCATTTTCAGGTTTTATGTTTTCCAGTTCCAGTTTAGGTTCCGGCAGTTTTTTGGTGTCTGTTTTACCGTTAGGCAATTGTGGAATTTCATCCAATTGCATAAACACTGTTGGAACCATATAATATGTTAATCTTTCTTTGAGGAATTCTTTCAATGAATCATTATCGATTTCATTTTCTGCTGTGAAATAAGCGCATAAGTGATCGTTGTTGTTGATTTCCTTAATTACAACAACTGCATTTTTAACATTAGGGAATTTGTTAATGCTTGACTCGATTTCACCGATTTCAATTCTGAGTCCTCTGAGCTTGATTTGGTTGTCTATTCTTCCTTTAATGTCAATTTCACCATCTGGAAGTTCTATTGCATAGTCTCCACTTTTGTAGTATGGGATGTTGTTGATTGTAAGGTATACTTCTTCTGTTTTGTCCGGCATGTTGTAGTATCCTTTACCTACACCGACACCACCGATGTATAGCTCTCCCATCACTCCTTGAGGCAGGAGCTTTCCGTCAATGTCCCTTACTTCAGTTACGTAGTTTTTAAGAGCTTTACCAATTGTAATGTTTTCTGGATCAGTAATTTCCTTATAGTTGGATGCAATTGTTGCCTCAGTTGGTCCGTAACTGTTGTAGACTTTAGCATCACAGTATTTTTTAACGCCTTCAAACGCTTTGGCTGAGAATTGCTCTCCACCCATAACGATACATTCAGCACAGCCAATCACTTCACAGAACTCATCAACTTCCAAGTAGGATAATAATCTTGAAGGGGTGAATTCCATTACTTGAGGCTCATGCTCCCTGATTAATCTGATTAAGTCAACAATATTCTTGATTTCTGAATCATTAGCAAATATTATTCTAATACCGTTTGTAATACCTGTTAAGATATCCTCCAAGGATGTATCGAATGCAATAGTTGCAATACTTAATAAATTATCATATTCACATTTTGGATTGGATTCAGCCTGGTTACATGCATTTTTATGTCCAATCATTACACCTTTAGGCAATCCTGTTGAACCTGATGTGTAAATCATGTATGCCAAATCATCAGGTGAAATCTCAACATTAGGATTTGAAGTGTTTTTCTCTTCAAGCAATTCGTAAATGTCCAATTCATTATCTGCTTTTCCGTCAGAGGTTATTATGTAATCTGCTTGACTGTTTTCATAGATATAATCAATACGTTCCTTAGGATATTCCAAATCAATAGGAATAAATGTACAGCCCGCTTTTAGGATACCGATTATGGTGGCTATCAGGTTGCTGTCCCTTGGAAGCATTGCTAAAATGTTGCTTCTCGGCTCAACGCCTTTTTTAATGAGTGCATTAGCTATGCGGTTTGCTTTGATGTTAAGCTCTTCATTGGTTAATGTGGCATCTGTTGCAACAAGTGCAATACTGTCAGGATTTGCTTCAACTTGTTTTTCAAAGCGTTTGTGTATGAATGGAATTTCCACAGGACTGAAAGTAGGTATTTCTTTGGTGGTTTCCAATTCCACTTCACCGATGCATAATTCATTGACATCATTTTCCATGAACTGATTTAAAACAAGCTGCATGGACTTGATAAATGTTTTAATGTAGTCTTCAGTGTATAATTCATCATTATATATTATTATGAAGTCAATTTTATCTTCTGAAACATCTATATCAAAGTTGATCTTATATTCAGTTGCAGTTAAATCTTCTGAAACTAATTCTTTTTCTTCCCAAAGATTTCCATTTATTATACGAGGTTCTGAATCATAAAATTCCTGATATGTGAAGAAGAATTCAGGTTTTAATTGATATTTTTCAGCAATACTTGTGTATGGGTAAATACTGTTGGCCATAGTGTCTTTCCAGACATCATCAATGCCGTTAATGAATTCTTTTATAGTTTCCTGTCTGTTTTCATTGTTGAATATCAATGGGAGTGTTTTTACCAGGAATCCTTGAGTGTCGTAATACAATGGATTTGATCTACCATTGAAAATTGTTGTAATCAATGTCTTATCGCTGAAAGTGTATTTATTCAATGTTAATGTAAGGGCAGAGAGGAATAATGAATTTTGACTAAATGAATTGCGATTACAGAATTCCTTAATCTCTTCTGCATCAATTGTGTCAATGACCACTTTTAATTTACCATCATCAGGATTACCGTTAAGGTTTGGAGTAAGAACTGTTGATTCAACTTCCTGTGAAAGTTTTTCATCGAAGAACTCTTTAGCCTTATCATAAGTGTCACTGTTTTTAAGATTATCTTCAAGAAGACTGTAAACATATCCATCAACTATTTCCTCATTAAGGTCTTTTCCTTCATAAGCATTAGCTATATCATCGAAGAAATTGATTTGAGACACACCATCAGTAATTATGTGGTGGAAATCAGTGAAGAGTACTGTTTCATCAGGTGTTTTATATATTTTAACCCTGAATAACTGTTCATCTCCAAATGAAAATGTCTTAACATCATTTTTAATAATTTCTTCATCGCCAATGGAATCGACTTCAACAATCTCAATTTCATCAATGGCAATATCATCGCATCTTTTCTGTTTTAATTCACCTTCATCATCAATGAAAATTCTTGTTTTAAGATATGGATGGGCATCGACAGTTTTAATTACTGCTTCTTTTAATTTATCTGCATCAACATCACTGCCCAGCCTCATGGTAGTAGGCATGGTATATTTGATTTCGCCAGGACTTTGCATACATTCATAGTATACTCCTGTTTGGTTGTCCGTCAATGGCAGGTAATCCATGCTGTTTGCCATTTCAATAATTTCACTTATATCAGAGTCCTTATCACTGCCTTCAATTTCTGCTGCAAGCTTTCTGATTGTTGGATCATTGAACAATAGGGATATGTCTAAGTTAACGCCCATTTGTGAATATATCATTGAGTTGAATTTCATCAATATTAATGATGTAAATCCAATAGCGTATAAATCATCGGTTACACCGAATTTATCAGTATTAATGAGTTCTACTGCAATTTCGAAGAGTTTTTCTTCGGTTTCAGTTTCAGGCTTGATGTTTTCCAGGTCAAGTTTTGGTTCAGGCAATGCCTTCAAGTCTGTCTTACCGTTCGGTGTTTGAGGCATTTCATCAAGCTGCATGTATGCAGTAGGAACCATATACTTAGTTAATTTATCTTTTAGGAATTCTTTTAAATCACCGATGTCCACTTCTTCCTCTGCTGTATAGTAAGCGCATAAGTGGTCGTTATTGTTGATTTCTTTGATTACAACAACAGCCTGTTTAACTGATGGATATCTGTTGATGCTTGACTCGATTTCACCTATTTCAATTCTCAATCCTCTGAGTTTGATTTGGTTGTCAATTCTTCCCTGAATATCTATTTCACCGTTAGGTTTTTCTATTGCGTAGTCTCCGCTTCTGTAGTATGGGATGTCATTGATGGTCAGGAATACTTCTTCGGTTTTATCCGGCATGTTGTAGTATCCTTTACCTACACCGACACCACCGATGTATAGCTCTCCCATTACGCCTTGTGGCAGGAGTTTTCCATCAATATCACGAACATCAGTAACATAATTATCCAATGGATGACCAACAGTTATGTCATTGACATCAGTAACTTCCTTGTTGTTTGATGTGATTGTGGTTTCTGTAGGTCCGTAACTGTTGTATACAACTGCATCAGAGTATTTCTTGAAGTTTTCATATACTTTGGTTGAGAACTGTTCACCACCGAGGAATACGCATTTCAAGCAGCTTATCACATCACAGAACTCAGGCACTTCAAGGTATGAGGCAAGTCTTGATGGAGTAATTTCTGAAACTTCAGGTTTTTCCTCATCAATTAACTTAATTAATTCAGGAATATTCTTGATTTGAGTATCACTAGCTAAAATTAATTTCAATCCGTTTGAAAGGGAAGTCAATATATCATCGACAGATACATCAAATGAAATTGTTGCAAGACAAAGTAAGCTTTCAAATTGTGATTTAGGGTTAGACACTTGATTACATATGTTTTCATGTGAAATCATCACGCCTTTAGGGTTTCCAGTAGACCCTGAAGTGTAAATCATGTAAGCCAAATCATCTGATGCAACATCAACATCAGGATTTGAAGTATTAGTTTCCCCAAGCAATTCTTTAACGTTCAATGAATTATAATCATCCCTGTCAGATATTATGTAATCTGCTTGACTGTTTTCATAAATATAATCGATTCTGTCCTGAGGATATTCCAAATCAATAGGAATATATGCACAACCTGCTTTTAGAATTCCTAAAATGGATGCAATTAAATCACTGTTCCTGTGAAGCATTACCAATACATTATTTTTAGGTTTTACACCTTTTTTGATTAATGCATTAGCAATCTTATTGGCTTTTTTGTTAAGTTCATCAGCAGTCAGTGTTGCATCTTCCGCAACAAGTGCAATGTTATCCGGATTTGCTTCAACTTGTCTTTCAAAGCGTTTGTGAATAATTGGGGTTTCAACAGGTGTGAAAGTAGGTAACTCTTTAGGAGTTTCCAATTCAATATCACAAATTCTTTGTTTTTCAATATTAGCATTCATGAATTGCTCTAAAACAAATTTCATGGAATTGATGAATGTTCTTATATATTCTTCACTATATAATTGGTCATTATAGTCTAGTTTAAATTCCAACCTGTTTTCATAGGCATACAAATCGAAATTAATCTTATAATCGGTAGCTAATAATTCCTCATCAGACAATTCATAATCCTGATAAGCTTTGCCGTTGATAATAATTCCATCATCATCTAAGAATTCCTGATATGTAAAGAAGAATTCAGGTTTTAATTGATAAGATTCAGCAATACTTGTGTATGGGTATTCGCTATGCCCTATTGTATCTTTCCATACATTATCAATGCCATTAATGAATTCTTTTATGATTTCCTGTCTGTTTTCATTGTTGAATATTAAAGGAAGGGTTTTTACAAGGAATCCTTGAGTGTCATAATAGAACGGATTAGCTCTTCCATTGAAAATTGTTGTAATCAATGTCTTATCGCTGAAAGTGTATTTATTCAATGTTAATGTGAGTGCAGACAATATCAGTGCATTCTGACTTAATGAATACTTGTTGCATAATTCCTTGATTTCATCTGATTCGAATGAATCAAGGACGGTTTTTATTTTACCTTCATCAGGGTTTCCGTTGAGGTTTGGTGTTAAGACTGTTGATTCAATTTCCTGTGATAATTTTTCATCAAAGAATTCTTTGGATTCAACGTATTTTTCACTGTTTTTAGCATCTTCTTCAATAAGGCTGTAAACATAACCATCCACAATTTCTTGTGATAAATCCCTATTTTCATAGGCATTTGCAATGTCTGAGAATAAATTGATTTGCGATACTCCGTCGGTTATTATGTGATGGAAATCAAGGAATAATACTGTTTCATCATTAGCATCATATATTTTAAATCTGAATAGCTGATTGTCTCCAAAATAAAATGCTTTTACATCATTTTTAATGATTTCCTCATCACTTACTGATTCAACTTTAACAATTTCAATTTCATCAATAACTGCATCATCATTTCTTTGTTGTTTTAGAGAACCATCTTCAGAAGTGATTATTCTGGTTTTAAGGTATGGATGAGCTTCAATTGTTTTAATAACTGCTTCTTTTAGTTTATCTGCATCAACATCGCTATCAAATCTTATGACAGTCGGCATTGTGTATTTTATCTCATCAGGGCTTTGCATGCATTCATAATATACTCCCATTTGATTTTCGGTTAATGGGAAGTATTCCAATTTGTCAGCTAATTCAATGAATTTCTGTAAATCAGATTCTTTATCACTACCGGTTATTTCTAATGCAAGTTTTCTGATAGTCGGATCATTGAATAAAACTGAAATGTCTAAGTTAACACCCATTTCGGAATATATCATTGAGTTGAATTTCATCAGTATCAATGAAGTAAATCCAACTGCATATAAGTCATCAGTTACACCGAATTGGTCAGTGTTGATTAGTTCTGATGCAATTTCAAAGAGTTTTTCTTCAGTTTCATTTTCAGGAGCCACATATTCCAAGTCAAGTTTTGGTTCAGGCAATGCTTTTATGTCGGTCTTACCATTTGGTGTTTGAGGCATTTCATCAATCTGCATGTATGCAGTAGGAACCATATACTTAGTTAATTTATCCTTTAAGAATTCTTTTAGGGTTCTTGGTTCAATTTCTTCATCAGAAGTATAGTAAGCACATAAGTGGTCGTTATTGTTGATTTTCTTAATTACAACAACAGCCTGTTTCACTGACGGATACTTATTAATATTTGATTCGATTTCTACAATTTCGATTCTCAATCCTCTGAGTTTGATTTGGTTGTCAATTCTTCCCTGAATATCAATTTCTCCGTTAGGTTTTTCTATTGCATAATCCCCACTTCTGTAGTATGGGATGTCATTGATGGTCATGAACACTTCTTCGGTTTTATCCGGCATGTTATAATATCCTTTACCCACACCGGTTCCTCCAATGTATAGCTCTCCCATTACTCCTTGAGGCAGGAGTTTTCCGTCAATATCACGAACATCAGTAACGTAATTATTTAATGGATGACCAACGGTTATGTCATTGACATCAGTAACTTCCTTGTTGTTTGATGTGATTGTGGTTTCTGTAGGTCCGTAACTGTTGTATACAACCGCATCAGAGTATTTCTTGAAGTTTTCATATACTTTGGTTGAGAACTGTTCTCCTCCAAGGAATACACATTTTAAGCAATCGATTACATCACAGAACTCAGGCACTTCAAGGTATGAAGCAAGTCTTGATGGAGTAATTTCTGAAACTTCAGGTTTTTCCTCATCAATTAACTTAATTAACTCCGGAATGTTTTTAATCTGTGTGTCACTTGCAAGTATTAATTTCAATCCGTTTGAAAGGGAAGTCAATATATCATCGACAGATACGTCAAAGGAAATTGTTGCAAGACATAATAAACTATTATATTGTGATTTTGGATTAGATACCTGGTTTGCAATGTTTTCATGTGAAATCATCACACCTTTAGGATTTCCAGTAGAACCTGAAGTGTAAATCATGTAAGCCAAATCATCAGGAGTAATATTCACATCAGGATTTTCAGCATTTTCTTCTTCAAGCAATTCTTTTACATTCAATGAATTGCCGTCATCCCCATCGGAAATAATATAGTCTGCCTGACTGTTTTCATAAATATAATCGATTCTGTCCTGAGGATATTCCAAATCAATAGGAATATATGCGCAACCTGCTTTTAGGATACCCAATATTGATGCTATCAAGTCGCTGCTTCTATGAAGCATTACTAAAACATTGCTTTTTGGCTTGACTCCAATTTTAATTAATGCATTTGCAATTCTATTAGCTTTTTTGTTAAGTTCACGAGCAGTTAGTGTAGCATCTTCAGCAACAAGTGTAATTTTGTCAGGATTTGCTTCAACTTGACTTTCAAAGCGTTTGTGAATTATAGGAGTTTCCAAAGGAGTGAAAACAGGCAATTCATATTCACTTTCCAATTCTATTTCATTAATCCTCAATTTGTTAATGTCATTTTCAATGAACTGATTTAAAACCAAATTAAGTGAATCAAGGAATTTCTGAATATATTCTTCACTATACAATTGGTCATTGTAATCCAATTTGTATAAAATTTTATCTTCATAGACAAAAATATCAAAGTTAACCTTATATGCTGTTGCAGAAAGATCATCGGAAAGCAAAGCAGTTTCCTGATAATTTTTACCGTTTATTGTTACTTCTTCAGACTGCAGGAATTCCTGATAAGAAAAGAAGAATTCAGGTTTTAATTGGTAGTTTTCTGCAAGACTGGTATATGGGTATTCACTATGGCTTATTGTATCTTTCCACACGTCATCAATGCCGTTAATGAATTCTTTAATGTTTTCCTGTCTGTTTTCGTTGTTAAATATCAATGGAAGTGTTTTTACAAGGAAGCCTTGGGTGTCATAGTAGAACGGATTGGATCTTCCATTGAAAATTGTTGTAATCAATGTTTTATCACTGAAAGTGTATTTATTCAATGTTAAAGTAAGTGCAGATAGGAAGACTGCATTTTGACTTAATGAATAGTCATTGCAGAATTCTTTAATTTTTCCAGCATCGAATTCCCGTATAACTGATTTTAACTGTCCTTCATCAGGATTTCCATTGAGATTTGGTGTTAGGATTGTTGACTCGATTTCATGTGAGAGTTTCTCATCAAAGAATTCTTTAGATTCGGCGTATTTATCACTGTTTTTGGCATCAGCTTCAATAAGGCTGTAGACATAACCGTCCACGATTTCTTGTGATAAATCCCTATTTTCATAAGCATTAGCGATATCTGCGAAAATATTGATTTGTGATACACCGTCTGTAATTATGTGGTGGAAATCAACAAACAATATTGTTTCATCAGATGTTTTATAGATTTTAAATCTGAATAGCTGTTCATCACCGAAATTGAATGCCCTAACATCATTTTTAATGATTTCATCATCACTGATTGAATCAACTTCAACAATTTCGATTTCATCAATTGGAGTGTCGTCATTTCTTTCCTGTTTTAGAGAACCGTCTTCTGTTGTAATGATTCTAGTTTTGATGTATGGATGAGCTTCAACCGTTTTAATTATGGATTCTTTCAATTTATCAACATCAACATCACTTCCGAATCTTAAAAGTGTCGGCATGGTATATTTGATTACGTCAGGATTCTGTATGCACTCGTAGTATACACCCAATTGATTTTCGGTTAATGGGAAATAATCCAATTTAGATGCTAACTCAACAAATTCCTCTAAATCAGTTTCCTGACCCGCACTAGCATCAATTTCTGCTGCAAGTTTTCTAATTGTCGGATCATTGAATAATATGGAAATATCCAAATTTATGCCCATTTCAGCATAGATTAATGAATTGAACTTCATCAAAATCAATGATGTGAATCCAATTGCATATAAATCGTCTGTTACACCGAATTGATTAGTATTGACCAGATCTGAAGCAATTTTGAAGAGTTTTTCTTCCAGTTCGCTTTCCGGTTTAATGTTTTCCAGATCAAGTTTTGGTTCAGGCAGCGCTTTTATGTCAGTCTTACCGTTCGGTGTTTGAGGCATTTCATCAATCTGCATGTAAGCAGTAGGAACCATATACTTAGTTAACTTGTCTTTTAAGAATTCTTTCAACTCAGAACTGTCAATCTCTTCATCGGCAGTATAGTAAGCGCATAAGTGGTCGTTATTGTTGATTTTCTTAATTACAACAACAGTCTGTTTCACAGATGGATATTTGTTAATATTGGATTCGATTTCACCAATTTCTATTCTCAATCCCCTTAGCTTGATTTGATTATCGATTCTTCCAAGGATTTCTATTTCTCCATCAGGTCTTGATATCGCATAGTCCCCACTTCTGTAGTATGGAATATCATTGATAGTTAAGAACACTTCTTCGGTTTTATCAGGCATATTGTAGTATCCTTTACCAACACTGACACCACCAATGTAGAGTTCCCCCATTACACCTAATGGAAGGAGTTTTCCATCAATATCACGAACATCAGTAACATAATTATCCAATGGATGACCAACGGTTATATCGTTGATGTCTGTGACTTCCTTGTTGTTAGAGGTGATTGTGGTTTCTGTCGGACCATAACTGTTGTATACAACTGCATCAGAGTATTTCTTGAAGTTTTCATACACTTTGGTTGAGAACTGTTCTCCTCCAAGGAATACGCATTTCAAGCAGCTTATCACATCACAGAACTCAGGAACTTCCAAGTATGAAGCTAGCCTTGATGGAGTGATTTCAGAAACTTCCGGTTTTTCCTCATCTATTAGCTTAATTAATTCCGGAATATTTTTAATTTGTGTGTCGCTTGCAAGTATTAATTTCAATCCGTTTGAAAGGGAAGTTAAAATATCATCGACAGATACGTCAAAGGAAATTGTTGCAAGACAAAGTAAACTTTCGTATTGTGATTTTGGATTAGATACCTGATTACATATGTTTTCATGTGAAATCATCACACCCTTAGGGTTTCCAGTAGACCCTGAAGTGTAAATCATGTACGCCAAATCATCAGGAACGATTTCCACAGTTGGATTTTCAACATTGTCCTCTTTAAGCAATTCTTTAACGTTCAATGAATTGTCATCATTGACATCAGATATTATATAATCTGCCTGACTGTTTTCATAGATATAATCGATCCTATCCTGAGGATATTCCAAATCAATTGGAATGTATGCACATCCCGCCTTTAGGATACCTAATATTGATGCTATCAAATCACTGTTCCTGTGAAGCATCACTAAAACATTGCTTTTTGGCTTGACTCCAATTTTAATTAATGCATTTGCAATCCTATTGGCTTTTCGGTTAAGTTCATCTGCAGTCAATGTCGCATCTTCCGCAACAAGTGCAATATGGTCCGGATTTGCATTAACTTGTCTTTCAAATCGTTTATGGATAAATGGAGTTTCCACAGGTGTGAAGGTTGGAATCTCATAATTCTTGTTCAATTCTATTTCACTTATTGGAATTTGGTCAATATCCATTTCAATGAATTGATTTACAGTGCTTAAAACACTGTTTAAAAAGGTTTTGATGTATTTATCAGAGTATAACTGGTCATTATATAATAAGAACAACTCAATATTATCTTCGGATTCGTTAATGTCAAAGGTAATCTTATAATTGGTTTCAACAGTATCCAAACGGGTAAGCTCATAATCCTTACCGTTCATTGTGATGATGCTTTCGTCAAAGTTATTGTAGGTATACATGAATTCAGGTTTCAATTGGAATTCCTCTGAAATTTTAGTATACGGATAGTCAGAATGTTTAAGAGTTTCCTTCCATAACTTATCAGTTTGATTTAACAATTGCCTTATAGTAATGTTCCTGTCTTCATTAATTGACAATATTGGAAGTGTTTTGACTAAAAATGCCTGTGTATTGAAGTAATTTGAATTTGACCTACCGTTAAATATGGTTGTTATCAAGGTCTTGTCTGAAAATGTGTATTTATTCAAGTTCAATATTGTACTTGCCATGAATAAAACATTAGGACTTATCCTCTCATCGGCACAGAATTTCCTTATAATCTGCGGATTGATATTCCTTGAGATTGATTTTAAGCTTCCATCATCAGGATTGCCGTTCAAGTTAGGTGTCAGGACAGTTGAATCCACTTCCTGTGTCATTAATTCATGGAAGTATCTTTCACATGCAATGTATTCATCACTGTTTTCGTTTTCCTTTTCAATCAATGCGTTTATATAACCGTCAATAGTTTCCTTTTCAATTTCATTTCCTTCATACGCATCTGAAAAGCTCTTGAACAGTATGTTTACAGATGCCCCGTCAGTTATGATATGGTGCATGTCAAAGAAGAGTATGACTCCATCATCAGTCTTGTAAATTTTAGCTCTGAACAGTTGTCCGCCCAACAACTCGAATTTCTTGAAGTTAAGATTATATATCTCTTCGTCAGTTATATGCGGCACTTCAACAATAGGAATATCATCAATTGGAATTGAATCATCCCTCTTATGCATCAGCCGGTCCCCATGCATGACAATCCTTGTTTTAAGGTATGGATATGTATCAAATGTTTTAATAATAGCTTCCTTTAACTTTTGAGCATCAATTGAGTTGTCGAATCGGATAAGACAAGGCAAATTATATTGTGGCTCATCAGGATTTTGTGCACATTCATAATAAACACCCAACTGATTTGCAGTCAAAGGAATGTATGTTGAATTTTTAGCCTCTTCAATAATCCTGTCAAGTTTCTCGGAATCTTTTTGAGCATTATCTATCTCATTTGCAATTTTTCTGATTGTAGGTTCATCAATCAGTTTAGAAATATTTAAATTGACACCAGTCTCTTCAAAAACAACCGCACTCAATTTCATCAATGTCAATGATGTAAATCCAACAGCATACAAATCATCAGTTACACCAAATTCGGTACTTTCCGCAACAGATGCCGCAATATCAAATAATTTTTTCTCGGTTTCTGTTTCCGGAGGAACTAACTCCAGATTTAGCACTGGTTTTGGAAGTTTTTTAAGGAATATTTTTCCATTTGGTGTTTTTGGCATTTCATCCAGCTGCATGAATACTGTTGGAACCATATAAGTGGTTAATCTTTCCTGCAAGTATTTTTTCAATGCCTTCACGTCAATTTCTTCACTTGCAGTGAAATATGCACACAAGTGATCATTATTGTTAATTTTTTTAACTACAACTGCGGTCTGCTTTATGTTTGGGAATTTGGTGATGTTTGATTCGATTTCACCTATTTCTATTCTCAATCCTCTAAGTTTTATCTGATTGTCCATCCTTCCTTTTGAAATGAGTTTTCCTTCGGAATTTTCTATACCAAAGTCTCCGGTTTTATAGAACGGTATATTGTTTATTGTGATAAAAGAATCCTGGCTTTTTTCATCCATATTATAATATCCTTTTGAAACACCGCAACCTCCTATATAGATTTCACCTAAAACTCCTGGAGGAAGGATCCGTCCATCAATATCCCTTATTTGAGCAACTACATTATATGGCGCATCACCAATTGTCAATTCCTTATTAATATCAGTTATTTTCTCTATTGTTCCGATTCCTGTTACTTCCGTACATCCATATATGACATAAGGAATCATATCCCCATTGGACAAAAGAACATGTGCAAGCTCATCGGGAACTTTTTCTCCACCCATACAAATCTGGTTAATTGAAGATAATGCTTGTGCAAACGGTTCATAATCCAAATATTGCTTTAAACGTGAAGGTGTTGTGAATGTGAATGCATCAGGTTTTTCTTTTTCAATTAACCTAACCAATGATTCTATGTTTTTAGCTTCCTCATCATTTGCAAACACCAAAGTATTTCCATATGTTAAACTTAAAAAATCAGCTATAAAAGCAACAAATGAAACTGTAATGACTCCAAGGTTTTTCTCCATTTTGGAATATGCCTGATAAACTATATTTTCTTCATCTTCGGTAAATCCACTTGTAACGTTTCTGTGAGTTCCCATTACTCCTTTTGGCAATCCTGTGGAACCTGAAGTGTAAAGGAGATATGCCAAGTCGTCTGGAGAAATCTCAACATTTGGATTTTCATCATTTTCCTCCTGAAGCAATTCGTCAATACCGATAGAATTTGGCATAAGGTCAGTAGTTTCAGCAAGAATATAATCTGCCTGACTGTTATGAGCCATGAAGAGTATCCTTTCTTTTGGAAATGCCAAATCAATAGGAATATAAGCACAACCCGCTTTTAAAACACCTAAAATTGTAGCAATCAAATTGCTGTTTCTGTGAAACATTATGACAATATTGCTTTTAGGCTGAATGCCTTTTTTGATAAGTGCATTTGCAATCTTATTGGCTTTCCGGTTAAGCTCATCGTAGGTTAATCTTTCGCCGTCTGCGACAAGTGCAAGGTGGTCAGGTTTCTTTTCGACCTGCTTTTCAAAACGTTTATGGATGAATGGTGTTTTAATTTCATTGAATTTGAAATCATGATCTTCTTTTACAAGATAAATGTCAGATAATGTTAAATTGGAAATATCGATTGATAAAAATTGATTTAATATTTGATTGATACTATTGAGGAATAAATTAATGTATTCAACAGAATATAATTGGTCATTATAGGAAGCGGACAATACAAATTCTTCAGAGGTTTCCTTGATTGTTATGTAAAGGTCATATTTATATCCTAATGAATCAAAATCCAAGTCCTTATTGAATGCATAATATATGCCTGATTTCAAATCATATTCCTTGATGACATCATCAATTGAAAAATCTGCATACTTTAAATTTTCTTCATAATCCTTTTGAATTTGCACCAAATAATCTTCAATGGATATTTTCCTGTTTTCAAAATTTGTAGTGAAAATTATATCATTTTCATGAAATATCAAATTCTTATTGGAAAAATTGAACTTATTTAATGCCAAACATGTTCCTGCTAAAAAAAGAACACTTTCATTTATTGAATTTTTTTGACAAAATCCGTTTAATGAAAATTTATTAATTTTTAACTCATCAGTGTTTAAATTTGGAGTTTCAATCCCATTTAAGTCAGGATTGAGAACTGTACTTTCATCAAATTCCTTAATAATCTCTAAAAAGTATTTGATATAATTCACATTTTTATCAATCATAATCTTTCCATCCAAAATTTATTCAATATATAATATGTTTTTTTTAAAATAAATAATTAATCTTATTATATTAATAATAATCGTTCAGTTTGAATTTCAATAGTAATCAAATCTAATTAATTAGATTTAAACAAATATGTATATGCAAGATTAACTGTAAACAGTAAAAAAAAGTAAAAAAGGAGAGATACTCTCCAAAATGATTAAATTCTTATTTTAAGTTATATATTCAATAGTACTTTTTTTAAGCTATCCCCAATAAGAAATCAGCTTTTACTTGTTCTTAATTTCTTATAATAAACTGCTACCAATGTGGACAATACCACTATGAAAATTGAAAATATGCAGCATACCAAATCATTGAATACTAAAGCTTTGAAGAAGTATGCTAATAATATCACTCCAAGAGGTATGAAAAACCATTGTGCAATATAAATGTAAGTGATGTGGCTGCTCAATATTGAACATGCTTTTATAATCATATCCGGTAGGTATTGAGCTAAATAATAGCAAAGCCCAATGAATCCATGAGCACAAGCTACACAGAACAATGCATCCAGTGTTGTCATGAAGTAATATAAATGGATATCAGTGGAAAATATTCCGCTTCCAATTACATTAGATGTCACATAGAAGTATGCAAGTGCTGCGATTAAGAAAACCGGCCATAACTTAAAAAACTGCCTCTTATCCTTGGCTCTGATAAAGTACTGTCCCCAAACCAATCCTGCAATTGGGAAAATGAACCATGGTAACAATGGAAACGCAGTGAATCCTCCGGCCGCTCCTATGAAGTGTCCTGCAATCAAGTTTAAAACAGGATTTCCTAAATCGGTTCCCCTTAATAAAGTTCCTATTATGGACATTGCCACTGCAATGACTATTAGCCATTTGTTTGAAATCTCAAATTTCTTTAAGATACCCATAAGGACAAATGCCATACCTACAAATGCTAGAATGTCAACACAAAATAGCAACAATCCTCCTGCCATTGGGAAAACATCCCATCTGCCTAAAAGGGTTCCGCAAACAAAACACGGAAGGAAAAATTCAAAGATGTTTACTAGAATACCCAAGAGATATAGCTTGACACCTCTTTTGATCATTGTATCCCATTGACTGCGTCTTGAATATACAATCCCAACACCCATACAGAACATGAAAATCGGAGCTGCTAAAGGTCTTCCTAAAACATTACCAAATATAAAAACATATGTAGGACTAAGAGAAGAATTGAAAGCTGGCACAACCATCAATGGGTGAACGAAAATCATGAAGATGATTGATAATGCCTTTGCAATATCCAATTCAACTTGCCTGCCTGTGTTAACTTTTTCATTTGAAAATAGATTGGACATGAATTAATGTTTGATAGAAAAACTATATATATAAATCGATTTAATCATCAAATAATTAAAAAAAGGAATCAATAATAAAAGATAACAATAAAATTACATTTTTTCTTGAATGTTATTTTCAATAAAATGAACATGTGAAAAAATCAATGAATACGTATCAAATTTCACTTTTAGATACTCCGCATTCCACAAAGAAGATAAAAATTATGTTGAAGAATATGTTAAAGGAATTGGTGGAAAAATTATTTAATAGTTAATAAAATGAAAAAATCCCCTGATTTTAAAATCTATACATCATAACTCTCAACAATATCATTTTTATTCTTTATAAACAGTATTGTTATTATCAATAGAATTACAGTTATTACTATCATCATTAAGGAAGTCATGCTAAATGAGTTGACAGAAAGCTGATTATGAGTAATGTTTCCACTTGCCAGTATCTGCATTATCACAACTGTAACAGATGAACCGATTGCACCTATAACCTGTCTTGCAGTGTTGTTGATTGCAGTTGCATCCTCAACATCCCCTGCCACAACACTCATTGCCCATGTGATTGCAGGTGATAGTCCGAGTCCGCAGCCAATTCCCCTAATCAACTGGGTAATCAGCAGGTATTCAAAAGTGGAGTTCATGTTATATGTCATCATTGCTGCAAATCCTATAATATTCATAAGTGATGAGGCTATCAAAACGGGTTTTATTCCAATCTTATCAGCCAATATTGGACTTATGAAATTGAACACTATCATTATTATTGCTGATGGGAACAAAATTAGTCCTGATTCAGTTGGTGAGTAATATGCGACATTTTGAACAAACAAAGGCACCATTACATTAATTCCACACATCATAAAGTAGAGCAGTGCAGCAAAAACAGTCCCGTATACAAAATACTTATTTTTAAGCACAGTCAAGTTAATCAAAGGCTTTTCAATTTTGTTTTGACGTTTTACAAATATCGCTAATGAAATTACCCCTATAACTATCGGCAAAATTACATGAGTTAAGCTGAATGAGAATTCGGCGATGTTTGAAAATCCTATCATCAAACCTGCACAGAACAGTATTGACAGTATTAAAGATGGAAAATCCAAAGGATAATCCTGGGTTTCAAGTTCAAAGTTTGCAAAAAGAACTGCTAAAATTAAGATCATAAATGTTATTATCGCTAAAAATTCGAAAATAACTCTCCAATTATACAAATCAATTATGATTCCACCTATTGTTGGTCCCATTGCCGGCACGATTCCAACAAGAAATCCCATCAAACCCATGAAAAATCCCCATTTTTCCTCAGGCATGATTCTGAAAATCAATATCTGACCTATAGGCATTAGAATACCAGTTCCCATAGCTTCCAGAATTCTACCAAGGATTAACATTTCAAAGCTTGTTGATAAAAAACAAAGCAATGACCCAATTATAAATAAAATGAGCGATGTTATCAATATCTTTTTGATCTTGAATCTTTTTGTGATATATGCAGTTGGAGGTATCATCACTCCAAGCACCAATAGAAATACTGAGTATGTCCATTGCACAGTTGCAGAAGATATTGCAAAATCCTCCATATAATACGGTAAACTTGTTGTAACAATGCTTTGGGATATCAGCGTGACTGCAGAAGCCAGTATGAGGATAACTAAGGTTATTAATCCGTTTTTATTTTCAAATTTCATGATAATTTTTCCTTATGAAATTTAGTGTTTAACTAATATTTTTTTATTTATATGTTAAATATTTAATACCCCAACTTTTTTATAATCTAATTTCCAAAGATACGAATGATGATTAGTTTTATTATTTGTTTTGTAGCATTGATTGCATCATACTTTATTTATGGAAAATTTATTGAACGAATTTCAGGTGTGGATGAAACCTGTCAAACCCCTGCATTTAAATTGCAGGATGGCGTCGATTACATGCCAATGTCCAGAATTAAGAATTTTTTAGTTCATTTTTTAAATATTGCTGGTTTGGGTCCGATATTTGGAGCTATACAGGGTGCATTGTTTGGTCCAGCAGCATTCATATGGATTACATTGGGTACAATTTTCATTGGTGCAGTCCATGATTACTTTTCAGGATTCATGTCCATGCGAAACGACGGATCTACAATGCCAAACATTATTTCAAAGTATTTGGGAAGCAAAATCCAAAAGATTATGGCAGCCCTCATTATAATTACAGGAATTCTTGTTGCAGCAACTTTTGCAAAGGGATCTGCAGATTTGCTCAGCAGTCTAACCAATATAGATATGATTATTTGGACAACAATAATATTCATTTACTTCCTGATTGCAACAGTGTTCCCAGTTGATAAAATCATCGGAAGAATATATCCTATTTTTGGAGCATTATTATTGGTTATGGTGGTGGTGATTACAGGAGGATTGATTCTGAATCCCGCATATACAATTCCCGAGTTTACAACACAAGGACTGTATCTGACTGACAAAAGCATTTTCCCATACCTATTTGTCACAATCGCATGTGGAGCGATTTCAGGTTTTCATGCATCCCAGTCACCAATTATTGCAAGATGCATTGAAAATGAAAAGGATGCAAGACCTGTATTTTTTGGTTCAATGGTTCTGGAAGGCCTGATTGCGCTTTGCTGGGCAGCAATTACAATGGCATTCTTCAATGGCCAACCGCAGTTGGCAGTAATCTATGGCGCGACACCTTCAATAGCAGTTCATGAAATAGCGCAGGCATTAGTCGGACCGGTCGGTTTGATTTTAACAATAGTTGGAGTTGTTATCTGTCCGATTTCATCCGGAGACACCGCACTTAGAAGCTCAAGAATAACAATCGCCGATGAACTCCATCTTAACCATGAAAAATTGATTTCAAGACTAAAAACAACAATTCCATTGTTTTTAATTGCTTTTGGATTGACATTTGTTGATTTCAGTTTAATCTGGAGATATTTTGCATGGGCTCAACTGATAGTGGCTACAATAGTATTATATGCCGCTAGCGTTTATCTAATTAAAAATGAAAAGTCTTATATTATTGCATTGATTCCTGCAATATTCTGTACTTTAATTGCATTCGGATATATACTGCAAGCCCCTGAGGGTTTAAGATTGCCTTCAATGATTGCCAACGTTATTTCAATCATAGCAACTGCCATTACAACAGCACTATTCCTTAAAAAGTACAAATAACACAACAACGTTTGCATAATCGGAATGGTAAATCCGGATTATGCAACTTCTGATTTATTAACCATCATCTATTACTTACACATCATTTTGGAAGACATTACATTATTCTCTTTACAATATTTTGATACATCACATTAGTTACTGAAAAGTTACTTAGTTACTTAACAGTTACAAAAAGGCTTTATATACCTTAAAATAAACTATAAACAACAAACTATTAGGAGAATTAAAAAATGAGCGAAGTAATAAATTTTTTAACTGAAAACCCATTGATATATTTAGCAACCAGCGGACTAGACGGAAACGCAAAAGTAAGGCCAATCCTATTCTACTTTGAAGAGGATGGAAAACCATACTTCTGTACAGCAAACACCAAACCAATGTTCAAGGAATTGGAAGTAAATCCTAACTGTGAAATCGTTGTTGCAACCCCTGAATTTGCATGGTTAAGAATTGCAGGTAAAGTAGAATTCAGTGATGATCTTGACTTGAAACAAAAAGTGATTGATTCCAACGAACTCGTTAAAACATTATACGAAACCGCTGACAACCCAACATTTGAAGTGTTCACAGTAACAGGTAAAGCAACCATTGCAGATTTCTCTGGAAACCCACCTAAAACCTATGAATTATAACTGGAAATAAGTATAATCCATACTTATTTCTTCAAATCTATTTTTATTCACCATTGACAACCATATAACTTTTAAAAAATGTTCTAAATTAAACAATAGCTTATCCAAAAGAATCATCGAAATCATTGAACATTTTGATTTTTAAAATTTTCATGTTTTTCAATATATCTTTAAGGGTTTGCCATCATTCAGAGATGAGAAGAACATTCTTTTTTTCTCTTATCCTTTTTATCATCCACTCTTTTTACGAATCCCTCATTTTTAGTCTTTCAAGAGTACTTATTAGTGTTGTATTATTGAGGTTTCTGAACTCAGCCAAATACTTTTGAGTGGTTTAGTCCAGTTCATTTAATTTTAATCAAAATTGATGTTCCTCATCCCAAAACTGTTAAAATTCTAACTTAAAAATGAAAAAAACATATAAATTTAAAAATAAAATAAAAAAACATAGGAATCCTATGTTTTTTAACTTTTTTTAAAAACAATCAATTATTCATCTTTTTCATAGTCAATAATCGCAAAGATCCTTTTGATGCTTGAAAATGCAGTTTCAATGGAGGCCATAGAGGTACTTAGTTTTTTAATAGGCTTATTCAGTAATTGTCCATACATGATAACTGCCAATAGAGTTCCCAGCTGAATCTCATTAACTGATAAGAAGTAAATCCCTGCCATATAAACAGTTATGGTACTTATATTTGTTAAAAAGGTTGTAACAGGCACCATGACATTAGTGACATTTTTGGATTTAGTATAATAGTCAATTACAGTCTGATTGAGTTTTTCAAATCCTTTTTCATGGAATGAATCACGATTTGAGAGACCCCTTTCAAAATTGCCCATCAATCTTCCTAAATGCTTTTGATGACCGTCGTAGTAATTTCTAGATTTATAGTCACATAAATAGAATGCAATGGCATAAATCGGCAATATCGCAATATATACCAGGCTCAATCTAAAGTCTGTCATCAACATCAATACAATTACAAGGATTATTGATAGGATTTGCGCATAAATATCAGAAAAGCGGGAAGAGACAAACTCACGGATGTTCATCACGTCGTTGTTTAATCTAGAAAAGATGAGACCCTTTGAATTTTCTTTAATGTATTGTGAACCAATAGCATCGATCTTATCAAATAATTTCATTCTTAAATTATATGCTACCTTTTCGCCGATAGTTCCCATGATTTTCTTTGTAGGTATTGTTAAGAGATATCCTCCTGAATATAATAGAATCAATATGGCAAGATTGGTGTAGACAGTAGGGTCGTTGAATGTATTTGAATTAGAAAGCAATAAATCAGCAGTCTTTCCTGCAACTTTAGGGGCATAAACCATACATAATGTAGCTACTGTAAGCAAAATCATTGATATTGTTATTTTGGTCCGGTCGTCTTTTAATATGTCAGTGAATTTGTCCAAGATTTCGTTTCTTTCAGCCCATATGCCCTTATCCTCCCAGGCAATATCCTCCTCAACAATTTCTATTTCTTTTGGAATATCATTTGTATTTTTGGAGTCTATGATTTTATCTTCAATAGTCAGGACTTCCTCTAAACGCACTGAAGTGGCATATGCACGTGGCCACCTGTCAATCAATGCTGGAATAGGGCCCAAGGTACCAATGAAGTAGGCAATATACATTAAAATAATGAATGAGTCAAATACGCTGTCGGTTTCAAAGCCGATTGTGTATCCGGAATTAACCATTGCCAAGGTAATCAAAACAATGAAATATAAACCCCACATTAACAGCGGCCCCAGGTAATATTGACTAGAAATATACTTAACGTTTTTATCATATGAATTCTCACAGGCCTTTTCAAATTCAGCCTCATACTCCTGTTTGTTATATGGGATTTTATCAGCTATATCACTGATTTTAGATAAGAATAACTGGTTTAGCATTCCGTATGTCTTTTTAGCTCTGAAAAATATTTCTACAATTTTTTTCATTCTCAAAATTATAATCATGGAAATAATAGCAATCAATACCAAGAAAAATATCGCATAAGACATATCAATCAATGCTATTTCATATACGACTGCTATGAATGTAACGGGAATCAGAATTAACTGTTCGAGTATTATCACTAAAAATCCCTGTTCTGAAGACATACCTCTAGTTGACCTAGTAGTTAGCCCTGAAATTTTAAATTGAGCAATTTCCTCATCCGGCAGGTTCATCAGAATATGAAATATTTTCTCACGAATTTTATATGCTGCATTTGAAGCCACTCTTGTTGAGAGTAAAGAAACCGCATAAAGGGCAATCATTGAAAGGATTGTATACCCTACCATATTCAATCCGGATTTGAAAAGCAAATCGGCATTCTGTTCTTTAACTCCAGTCAAAGCAGCACCAAACAGGTCAATAATTTCCATTTGAAAGAATGTCTGAACGGCTATTAGCGCGAAAATAATCAGCACTGTTTTCCATTGGTGTTTTAGTGAAAAACTCAAAAATTTTTTCATATTAGTAATTTAGTTTTTAAATAATAAATATTATTACACAATCTGTGAAAAATGAAAAAAAAATAAAATCAAAATTCAATAATTTCTGCCAATACCCAAACAATTTTAAAAAAAATGCAAATGAGAGATTGTCTCTCATTGTTTTTTAATATTTTTATTTTTTATCCGCAACGTTATAATTAACATAGCTGCTAACACGATGGCTAATGCATACATTACGGATGCCATTGCATTCTGAATAATTATATCTGCAGTATTCACAACAATACTATCTTGTCCCTCTATAGTGTCTAATTTTTGGAAGTAATCATAGACCTCCTGATGGAATTGTTCATCTCCTGAATAATCAGGCGCATAGGTATCGACTGCAGTACTGATACCGCCCATAACTCCAAGAATTAGAATTATTCCAATGATTGCTGTACCCAATGATGAACCTAATGTCTCACCAGTTGTAATAATACCAGACGCGTTATTTTGGCCTTCAGCAGGAACATCGAATAATGCAACATCCGATGCTAAAGCCATCATAAAACCCATACCTGCCCCAAGTAAAAACTGTCCTGGAATTAGATTCCACATGTTTACATTTAATTTAAATTGATAACTTAAAATCAGACATCCTACAATAGAGATTATACATCCTACTGCCATGAGTGTCTTGTGATTCAGTTTTCCCATTAGTTTTGGAGCGGTCAATGAAAAAATAAACAAAGCCATAACAAACGGAAGTGAAGCCAAACCCGTATCGAATGGATTTAACTGCAATACACTTTGGAAAAACAGAACCATTACAAAAAATGTTCCGGATATTATAATATTATATAATAACTTAATAGATGTACCCACACGCAAATTTTTGTCTCTAAATAAATCAACATCAATCAATGGCACCTTGCCTGACCTTTTTCTTTTGAGTTCATACCATATAAAGATCGCCAAGACTATCAATCCCAAAATTATCTCAGTTATGCTGGTAGCAACATCCTTAGTCAGAGTCAAAATACCAAGCACAAGCAAAAGAAGACATATACCGGAAAGTATAGCGCCAACAATATCAAGATCGCTTTTAGATTCAGTAGGTTTAAATTCAGGTATTTTATTTTGCATTACTAAAATAAATAAAATAAATATTAATTCGAATGCAAAAGTGTATCTCCAGCTGAAAAAAGTTGTAATAAGCCCACCAAGGAGCGGAGCTAAAATATCTGCAAGTCCTGCCATTACCCCGAGAGTTGCCAAAGCAATTGTACGTTTTTTGCCGGAATATATTCCGCTTATTATTGAAACTATAGCAGGCAGCATTAATGCCGCAGCAACACCTTTAATCGCTGCCCATCCAACAAAAAACATTATAACACTTGAGCTTAATACTGCAGCAAATATGCCGATACCAAAAAGTGCAGCGCCAATTACAAACAGTTTCTTTTTACCAACTATGTCCTGAAGTTTGGTACTGAACAGTATCAGCGCAGCAGTGATAAGAGTACAAAACGACACAATCATTTGAATAGTACTAACATCAGTATTCAAATCAACAACAATACGAGAAATGCTAACATTCATGAAGAAAGAGTCCAACACTATAATAAATGAAGCGCAAGCCACAACTATTAACGGAAACCAAGAATTTTCGTTAGCCTTTTCATTCATATTTATTAATCCTCCAACACATTAATTTTAAAAAATATTTTAACATTCAAACTTAAACATGAACTTAATTTTATATTTGCTTTCCAAACGATTAAATTTTTGTATTGTATTTTTAACATAATACTGCAAAAATACCACTCTCTAACCTCATCTATCAACAATGGTGAATCTGGATTATACAACTTTTGGTTCATTTTAACCAAGTTCATTTACTGTTGGCATAACACTCTTTAAATTATCTACTACTTTTAGTGAAATTTGTTCTATACTATACGAACAAAATTAAAAAGCACTATTTTCAGTAGTGAAATAAAATGTAGTAGGAATTTTCAATACTATTCGCATAACAATCCAAACCAAAAACATTTACATTTATATATCATAATCCATATAATATACCTAACGAACGGTAGGTAGTAAATATGAATACTAAAGAAAAGATTTTTGAAGTATCTCTTGATTTATTTTCAAAGAAAGGGTATGATTCAGTTTCCCTTAGAGAAATTGCTGAAGAAGTAGGAATTAAAAAAAGTTCGATATATAGTCATTACTCCTCCAAAGAAGCAATACTTATGGACATATTCGACTATTTAACCAATATTTTTGAATATGATGAGATGCTCAATAGTAAAGATTTGGATTTGAATGCAAACAATGAAATACTGCTTCAAAATCCAGAAAAGTTTTATCATAAAGGTTCCGAAGCCATGAAGGAAATGTTCTCACAAGAAAAGAACCTTAAAATCTGGAAACTGTTATTCATTCAGATGCACCATAACGATGCAATCAGGAAATTTTTCCAAGATGAGATTCTTGCCAAGCCAATTTTGTTTTGGGAGGGATTTTTCACCATTTTAAAAGAAAATCACATAATTCGTCCAGAATGCGATCCAAAGCTATTAGCAAAGGAATATTACAGTTTTCCAATTTATCTGATTTTGGAAATCTGTGTGGAATATGAAGATATTCCCCAAAGTTCTCTGGAGGATTTCTTTAACCAAGCAGAAGAGCATGCTAATTTCCTACTTGAATGTGTGAAGGTGAATTAAATGGATTTTGATATTCAAGATTATCTGGCCAAGGGTGTTGAAATCATCATGAAAGATGCAATGCGTGCAACACTAAAAAATCCAAAAGAAAGTTTATTTTTGATTAAGTTTTCAAAGTATGCAAAAAAAGCTACTAAAATCAGACAAAAGTATGATAAAAAAGGTAAAAACATTCCAGCTTTCTTGATAGCAAGCATTACAAGCAGTTGCAACCTGCACTGCACAGGATGTTATTCACGTGCACATGATGCATGCAATGACGGCAAGCCACAAAATCAACTTACAGATGATGAATGGGAAAACATATTCAAGCAGGCAAAGGAACTTGGAATAAGTTTCATTGTTCTTGCAGGTGGTGAACCAATGCTTAGAAGAGATGTCATACTAAAAGCCAGCAGATATCATGAAATTCTGTTTCCCATATTTACCAATGGCACCATGTTGGATGAAGAGTATTATGATCTGTTAGATAAAAATAGAAATCTAGTTCCAATTTTATCAATAGAAGGAAATGAAGAAGTAACAGATTTTAGAAGAGGAAAAGGTGTTTATAGGCAATTAATTGATTCAATGGAATATATGAGAAAAAATAATATCATCTTTGGAGCTTCACTCACATTTACAAAATGGAATTTGCCAACTATACTTTCAAATGAGTATATTAGTCAATTACATGATTTTGGATGCAAAGTATTATTTTTCATCGAATATGTCCCTGTTGATGCAGATACTGTAGATTTAGCCCCTAGTAATGAGGAGAGGGAATTATTATTGGATAGAATTAATTGTTTGCGTCAGAAATATTCTGACATGATATTTCTTTCATTTCCAGGAGATGAAAAGACATCAGGAGGATGTCTTGCAGCAGGAAGAGGATTTTTCCATATTAACTCACATGGTGGTGCTGAACCATGTCCCGCTTCACCATACTCCGATGTTAATGTCAAGGATGTATCCCTTATTGAAACTTTGAATTCAAACTTGTTTAAGTCCTTAAGGGATGGAGACATTCTGATGGATGATCATGATGGTGGCTGTGTGTTGTTTGAGCATAAAGATGAAGTTGAAAGGATTTTGAACAGATGAATATTTAAAAATCAAATAATGTTGATTGCTTTGGTTCAATATATCTTATTACTTCTGTATCAATTAGATTATCATTTTCTTTAAGGTGTCCAAGCAATAATGGTGATTTCTCATCATGTAGTTTTATAACATTTTTGGGAATTTCAGGTTTTCGATTAGCGTAGCAATATTTACATTCACTTAAACAGGAATTATAAGCACCAATGTCTCTTGAGGGAATGCAGTGACAGTTTTCCCTAATCCCTGTTCCTTTTACATTTCCTGAAGTTATATCTGCTACTGCAGCAGGATCACGGTTAATCCTGTTTCCCCCAGTATGTTTCTTATGTCTTAATCTTAATCTGATGTGGCCAGTTCCTGAAACTCTGCATTTGACATGGACAAAGTGCACGTCATAACCCAATGATTTAGCTATTCTGTAATATACTTGTCCCCAGTCAACACAATTTGAACCTTTACTGGCTTTAGCATCTGTTATTGTTTTCTTGTCTGTCTTTTGTGAATCGAAATACTTGAGATATAATTTAATATTTGGCAGTCACTGAAATTCTTGAAAAATCAGATTTTATCTAACGAATAATTTTCACAAAAACACCTATAAAACATATTATTCCTATAACATTATATGCAAATAAATAGAAATATGTCCATATGACAGGTA
>Ga0256405_10000840_pt1 | contig 93452 bp, 75 predicted proteins | sample RumenRJG_02DNA_FD_189096 | JGI IMG/M metagenome (GOLD analysis project Ga0256405, IMG submission 189096) | Bovine rumen microbial communities from Lethbridge, Alberta, Canada - RJG_02 | ecosystem: Host-associated > Mammals > Digestive system > Stomach > Rumen | place: Canada: Alberta...
GATTAGTTCGATAATTGTTAAAATTATATAATTATATAACGCGTTTATTTTCAGAGATTTACAAACATTTGAATTAGACAGAAATCGATAGGATTTAACGCTTTGTTGTCCGGGTACCCCAACGCTCAAACACGAAAAAGGCTTCCTCGAGGAAGCCTTTTTTCGTTGGTTATTTCTTGATGATACTCCGACTGACTTGCTGTCCGTTCTTCAGCTTGACTCTGGCGAGATAGACGCCGGCAGGCAGTGAATTTGCGGAAACCGTCGCCGCCTTCGACTCGCGGATTTTCACACCCGTTGAGGTGAAAAGTTCCATCAAAGCGACCTCGTTGTCGGAAATGTTGGCCGCGCTAAAGGTTTGTTCCGAAGCGTTGTAGCGAATCTGAACCTCTTGCGAAGCATCGGAATTGACATGCTCGATGGAGGTAGTGATGTGCTTGATATCTACCTCAGTGACGAGCGTATCGACGTTGCTGGACAGACCATAGTTGCAGTACTTCGCGTAGCTCCACTTCTGGTTGGGCTTGTAGTCGTTGCCCATGTCCCAGTAGAAAATACCCTGCAGGTTGTTGTCAACGCAGAATTTCGCACGCATATACACTTGATAGGGGCCCATGAAGGTGAAGTTATAGCCGTTCCACTTGTTCGTTTCGGCTCTGCCGTCGGTGGGAGGGGTATAGTTGGAGGGAAGGATTCCCCAGTTGACACCGATGACGTCGCGCCCCCAGCTGCCATTGTCGTTGGAACCCGATGACGTGATGGTGGCGTATGAGAGGTAGATTTTGTTGTTGGGATAGCCGTAGTTGCGGAAGGCGTTGTAGCCATTGACAAAGCTGTTGTAGCTATACCATCCCGCCTGTGGGCCGTATTGCTGGAAGGTGAAGCCATCGACGGTGGAAATCTTGTTTTTCGGATACTGGTAGGCACCATATTGGTGGTGTGAAATCATCAGTGTTTTTCCCTTCGGCAGCAGTTTCAACACCTCGTCGGCCAACAGTGCGAGGTTGGTTTGCGTGCCGTCCATCCATTCGAGGTCGAATTCTATGCCGTCGAACTCCTCGGCACACTTGACTAAATCGGCTGCGATTCGTTTGCGGTTGGCATCGTTGGCAATGACTTCTTTCCAGTCCCAACCCACTGCACTGGCGGCATATCCTATCAACGAAAGGCGAATCTGATAGCCGCGGTAGCCCTTGTAGGCCTCCTCGACAATGCGTCGCCATTCGTCTTGCGAGAAAGAGTCGTGGCCGGGCTTTTCTGCGCGGTCGTAGGCATAGAGGGCGATGGCGCTGTGGACATTGCTGACATCGACTCTCTTACCCAGTCCGGGCATGAAGGGAATCTCGGTCATGTGGCTTCTTAATTCGGAAGCGGTGAAGGTTCTTTTCCAGATAGCGGTGTTGTCGAACTTGGCGTTGAGACCTTCGCCCAGGTATGCCGACAGGCTTCCCATACCGCTTGGCGTGGTGTTGCTGCTGTCGTCGGAAAGGCTTCCGTCGGCCCATTTCGTTACACCGTTATAGGTGAAAAGAAAGGCTCTTGTGGGCGAAGTTCCGTTGATGGTCGTGACAGCGAAATGCACCCATTTTCCTACGCTCATCGAACCGATATTGACGAATTTCTTGCCATTGACGCGCACGATGACTTCTTTCGTGTCTTCCTGTCCCAGACTGATGGAAAATCCTTTCTTCTTATCGGCACTTTCGCGGCGGAAAATATAGGCTCCTTCCGTCCATTCCTCCAAGTAAATCCATGTTTCGAAGGTGTAGGTGTCGCGCTCGGGCATGACGGTTTGCGGACAAGTCATTCGCGAATTGCTCGTGCCTCTCACCGACAGCACACCCGTTCTACCCTGATATTCCGCTAATCGGTCGGCATTGTTGAGCGTGCCGTGGTCGTTGGGCGTGATGGGCTCCACATGGCCATCCCTGAAGATGTCTGCGCCAATCATGATGACGTCGTTGGACAGCAGGAACTGGTCGCGCGTCAGGCCACAGTCGAAAAATCGCTTGTTGTCGGTGTAGGCACCACAGAGCAAGTAGGGCAGACCGGTGTTGTCGGTGACGATTTCTCGCACCACATTGCCGCTGATGACCCCGTGATGGTTGTATTCGCTGGGCTTGAACAGTGCCTTGTAATCGACGATGTTCGGGCATTGTTCTTGGTCGAATTTGAAGTAAGCGACGAGGTTGTTCAACTGCGGAACAAACTTGTTGATGGTGTTGTTGATGAAATAGTTGAACTCGCCGTTGACTGCGGTTTTCCATACGCGCAGTTCGTCGATGCAACCGTCGAAACCGCCTCCGATGATGAAGGAAGCATCGTCCTCAGCCAGCGTGAAGTTGCCGTTCGCGCTCTTAGCCTGTCGGCCGTTGATGAGGATTTTCATCGCGTTTTTGGCGTAGATGAAGGTGAGTTGAGTCCATTTTCCTGGGGCCAATCCAGAATTGGTTACCGCCAGCGAATTTCCTCCAGCTACGATTTGAATCGTGTTTGTCGTGGTGGTTTGGATTTTGAAGCCGTCGCCTCGCGAGAGAATCACGGCATTGTCTTTCCACGTTCCAGTCTTCATCCAGAACTGGATGGTGTAGGCCGACTGCCCGTCTAATTCGGGCATTGCACCGCAATCGACACTGCCGCCATTGGACAGGCGGATACAATAGTTATCCACTTGCGCCCACGCGCTCGCGCACGTTAGGCACAATACAATGAATGTCAAAAATAGTTTTTTCATGCTTCGCCTTCTTCTGATTGTTTGCTGTTTTCCTCGTCGATGGCCTTGATTTTCTCGTAGGTGAGTTTTAGGTCGTCTTTGAGTTTCTGTACTTTGCGGTTCATTTCGTCGATGAGCGAACTGCCTTTCTTCGAGGCGGCATTCAGGAATCCGAGGTTGTTCTCGTAGGTCTGAATTTCCTGCTTCATCTGCTCGTAGCGACGCATCAGGCGCGTGCGCTCGCTGTCGAGGGCGTCCTCGCCGCGCTTCGCCATATTCTTCAAGTTGCTCTTGAAGTTGTCGAGACGGCGGTGGGCAGCCGAAATGTTGAGGTCTTTATAGAGTTTGTCGAGCACCTCGCGATACTCCTTGTAGAGTTTGTCTTTCTCTTTGTAGGGCACGTGGCCGACTTGGTTGTATTGCTCGACGAGTTCGTGAACTTTCTCCTGCAATCCGTCGGCGACTTCCTGTTCGGAAAGTTCCTTCAACTGCTCGATGATGGCTCGCTTGGCCTCGAGGTTGGCGCGTTCTTCGTTGCGAGTGCCTGCTGTGGCGGCATTTCTGGCCTCGAAGAACTTGTTGCAGGCGGCGAGGAAATCGTTCCAGAGTTGGTCGCCGAGTTTCTTGGGCACCAGTCCGATGGTCTTCCACTCTTTCTGCAGGGCGATGAACTTGTCGCTCGTCGATTTCCAGTCGGTCGAGTCTTGCAGTTCTTGAGCCTTTTCGACGAGGGCGCGCTTCTTCTCGGCATTCTCGGCGAATTGCTCTTTCATCGTCTTGAAATAGGTGGCTTTACGGGTGAAGAAGTCGTCGCAGGCGGCGCGGAAACGCTCGAAAATCTTGACGTTCATCTTCTGCGGTGCAAATCCGATGGTTTTCCACTCGTTTTGCAACTCGATGATTTGCTTCGTGTGCTTCTCCCAGTCACCGGCACCCTTGTTTTCTTCCTGTGCGATGGCCTCGACCTTCTCGCAAAGTTCGGTTTTCTTCTGCAGATTCTCTTCCTCGCGGGCGCGAAGTCCCTCGAAATGCTGCTGGTGACGCTTGTTGATGACGGTCGAAGCGGCTTTGAAGCGCTGCCACATCTCCTCGCGCAAATCCTTCGCCACAGGACCGATTTCGCGGTATTGCTGATGCAGTTCCTGCAACTGGTGGAAAGCGCTGATGACGTCGCTCTCGTCGGCGAGTTTCTCGGCGGCTTCGCAGAGTTTCGTCTTCAGTTCGAGGTTTTTCTTGAAGTCGTATTCGCGGGCCTCGTTGTTGAGTTTCAACAGGTCGTAGAACTGCTCGACATAGAGTTGATAGTTGCGCCAGAGTTCGTTGGCTTTCTCGGCTGGAACGGCCTTGATTTCGCGCCATTCGTCTTGCAGTGCCTTGAATTCCTTGTACGACTTGTTGGCCTCGTCGGGCGAGGTCACCATCGACTTGATTTTCTCGATGATCTCAAGTTTTCTTTGCAGATTCTCCTGTTTTTCGGCCTCCTGCGCCTGGAAAACCTTCGCACGCTTCTCCTTGATGACGTTCATCTCGACCTTGAACATTTCTTCGAGGTCGTCGGGGCGCACTTGGTATTTCTCGGGGTCGCCGCCACCGTCGAGGTATTCCTTCATCTGCTGCTCGCGCTCGGCGATGTGCAACTTGTAGAAGACGGTTTTCAGCAAATCGACCTCGTCTTTCGCGGGAGCCCCGTCGCTTTGGGCGATTTCCTTGATGCGGTCGAGCACTTCCTGCTTCGAGGTGTAGATTTTCTTCTCTACGGGTTCTTCGGCAGTCGGTTCTTCGACGGTTTCAGGGGCTTCCTCAACGATTTCGGGAGTTTCCTCAACGGCTTTTTCTTCCGTTTCAGCCACTTCCTCGACGGGAGCTTCCGCTACGGTTTCCTGCGTGTTCTGTACTTCGGCCACAGTCTCGGCAGCAGCCTGTTCTTCTGCAAACTGGCCCTTTTCGAGGGCATTTTCTTGAGAGTTCATCATTTCAATCTTTAATGTTCAATGATTCGGGTTATTAACATCATACTGGACGTGGAAAACGAGATGTTTCTTTCGTCGCCCAATATTTCAACCTGCAAATTTAGAGAAAAAAAGTCGAATTGCCAAAAGATATTCTTTTTTTTTCGTATCTTTGCCGAAAATTCACGGTTTTTCGACAAAAAATAGGATATGATTTACATCAACGACCACCTTTTCGACTTCGACCTCGACGCCGCTCTCGCCCAGCTCTCCGAACAGCGTCGGGAGCAGGCGTTGCGCTATCGCCACGAACTCGGTCGACGCACCTGTGCAGCAGCCTATTTGCTGCTGTGCGAGGGGTTGAAGAAGGAATACGGCATCACCGAAAAGCCCATTTTTGAATATGGCGAACACGGAAAACCGTCGATTGTCGGTCGGCCCGACATCCATTTCAGCTTGAGCCACTGCCGCGAGGCCGCGATTTGCGTTGTGGGCGACCGTCCCGTCGGGGTCGATGTTGAAACGATTCACCGCTATAGCGAGAGCCTTGTTCGCTACACGATGAACGACGAGGAAATCGCCCAAATCCTCGCTTCCGACCGTCCCGACCTCGCTTTCACCCGCCTTTGGACGCAAAAAGAAGCCGTTGCGAAATGCACGGGCGAGGGTATCAGCAATGACCTAAAAGATGTTTTGTCGAATTTCTTAAACCACTCCTCACTTCACACTCCACACTCCACACTCCTCGAAACGGTCGAAAGCCCCGATGGACGCTATGTTTATAGCATTTGCAATGGGTGAATCGACGTTAAATCAACCGCTTATACCGTAGCAGTGCCCACGACGCACCTGAAACGACGAAGGAAATGACGAGGGCAATGGCGAAGCCGAAGCGCGACGTTTCCATTCCGTTCACGAGGTTCATTCCGAAGAGCGAGGCGATGAGCGTGGGGAACATCATCACAATCGAGACTGACGTGAGCGTGCGCATCACGGTGTTCATATTGTTGTTGATAATCGAGGAATATGTGTCCATTGTCGATTCGAGGATGTTGGAGTAGATGGCGGTGGTTTCGCGGGCCTGCGTCATCTCGATGTTCACGTCTTCGATGAGGTCGTCGTCGAGTTCATCGACTTGGAGCTTGAATTTTAGTTTTTGCAGCAGGTTTTCGTTGCCTCGGATGGAGGTTTGGAAATAGGTCAGCGAGTCTTGCAGGCGCGAGAGTCCGATGAGGCTTTCGTTGTTTACCGAGTGGTCGAGGTTGTGCTTGGCCTTGTCGATGAGGGTGTTGATTTGCTTGAGTCGCTTCAGGTACCACACCGCCGACGACAGGAAGAGTCGGAAGGTCAGATCGACGTGGTCGATGAAGCCTGCGCCGCGCTTCTGGTGGAAGCTGACGAAGTCGAGCATCATATTCGTCTCGTGGAAGCAGACGGTGATGGTGACGTCGCGCTTGTGGATGATGCCGAGGGGCACGGTGGTGTAGGGCGTGCGCGAGCGGATTTCCTTGACGTAGGGAATGCGCAGGATGATGAGCATCCAGCCGTCGTCGTACTCGTAGCGGGCGCGCTCGTCGGTATCGCTGATGTCGTTGATGAAATAGTCGGGAATCTCGAATCGTTCTTCGAGTTCGCGCTGGTCTTCTTCTGTCGGACAGGTCACCTGAATCCAACAGTTCGGTTCCCACTCTTGCAAGTGAGAGAGTTTGCCGGTTGTGTTCCAGTAAGTCTTCATTGTGCTAATCCTCTTTTTTTAAATTGGCAAATGCCCAGAGGATTAGCCTTTTCGGTGTGGCTTTATCCTCGGGCTACAGGTTTATAACTGTCCGCCGGATAATCGTCCATAGTTGTTGTTAATTTAGTGAATAATTGATTTTTGCGCTGCAAAGGTAAGCATTTTTTTGTGAAATCGTGCGAAAAAACGAATATTTTTCCTCTGTTTTTGAAAAAAAATGTATCTTTGCAAGGTCGTTCGACAGGAAAGTCGGCGATTTTTTCCGTGAAAAAGAAATGAAGATGTATTTAAATAAGGTGTGGAGGCGAGTTCTTTTAGGGCTTTTACTCAGTGCTTCTTATTTGTTGGCGAATGCTCGTGTGCCGCACCTGCTTCCTCGTCCGCAGCAACTCGTCGAGAACGTCGGCGAGAAGATGTTTCTGTTGGGTAGGAAAGTGGCGTTGAGCGACCCGACGAACTGCCAAATGCTGCGCGATGTTTTTGAGGAAAACGACTGCGAAATCGTCGAAAAGTCGAAGGGTAGGGTGGAAGTGCGGCTCGTGGATGCGATTTCGGGTGCTTTCGACTATCGGCTCGACGGCTATGAAAACGAGGCTTACCGCTTGACGGTCACCGAACATTTGATTCTGATTGAGGCAATGACACCGACGGGCGTGATTCGCGCTGCGCAGACGCTTCAGCAGTTGGCCGAGGGCTACAAGGCGCGGTCGGCCATCGAAGCCGTGACCATCACCGACTGGCCCGCTTTCAAATTGCGCGGTTTTATGCACGACTGCGGTCGAAGTTTCATTCCAATCGACGACCTGAAACGCCACATCCGACTGCTTTCGCGCTTCAAAATCAATACGTTTCACTGGCATCTGACCGAAAATCAGGCTTGGCGGTTCGAGGTGAAAAGTTATCCGCAACTCACTGCCGACACCACGATGACGCGCCACGCAGGACAATTCTACACGCAGGACGAATGTCGCGAATTGGAGGCTTTTGCACGGCAATTCGGCATCGTTGTCATTCCCGAAATCGACATTCCTGGCCACAGCGCGGCGTTTCGTCGGGCGATGGGCCACGATATGCAGACGCAACAGGGTTTGAACGTGCTGAAAAGTGTGCTTGCCGAGGTCGTCGAGGCGTTTCCGCAGGCACCTTACATCCATCTCGGTGCCGACGAGGTGAAAATAACGATGCCCGAACTCGTTCCGTCGTTGATGGCGTGGGTGCGGTCGTTGGGGCGCAAGGCGGTGGTGTGGAATCCGACCGCTATCGACGTTTCGCAGGCCGATATGGTGCAGGTTTGGAGCCGCACGGGACAAATGGTTTCGGGTCGCCCGAACATCGACTGCCGACTGAACTATCTGAACCATTTCGACCTGTTTTCCGACGTAGCAGCCAACTATCTCCGTCCGATTTTCGGCGCCGAGCAAGGCTCGGAGGAGATGGCTGGAACCATCGCCTGCGTTTGGAACGACCACGTTCTGCCGTCCGTTGCCGACATCGAGCGGCAAAACAGTTTTTATGTGGCGACGATTGCCTCGGCAGCGAGAGCTTGGCAGGGCGGAAAGCCCTCTTTCGAGGGACAAAACTCCTCGTTTCTCGTTCCTCGAATCTCGAAAGATTTTTCTGATTTCGAAGACCGCTTTCTCTTCCACAAGACCCATTCGCTCGAAAACGAGCCGATTGCGTATGTTCGACAGTCGCATTTGCGGTGGAAGGTCGATTTTAAGGGCAAGACCTACGAGGCTGAGGGCGCGACGGTCTATTTGAACCACACGTGGCGACAGCACGTCGAAGGACTTTTGCCGTTGGGTCAGACGGGCGACACAGCCTTCGTTTCCACCCGCGTTTTCTCGCCCGAGGAGCAGAAAGTCGGCGCCCTCATCGAATTTCAGAACTATTCGCGCTCCGATGCCGACACCGTGCCCGACTATGGCCGTTGGGATTTTCGGGGTTCGCGCATCTGGCTGAACGGCGTGGAAATCATCGCTCCGCTGTGGCAACACCACGGGCAGCGCGTCGGACTTGAAACACCGTTCGCCGACGAGAATATGGCAGCAAGAAAACCCTTCGTGCTCCACCTTGACAAAGGCTGGAACACGGTGAAAATGGTGCTTCCCTACGCCGAAACGCCGAAAATTCGACTTAACAAATGGATGTTTACTTTCGTGTTCACCGACCTCGAAGGTCGTCGCGCCCTCGACCTTGATTATGCACCATAATTCGGTTTTTTTTTTGTAAAATTGAACGAAAAAACGAATATTTATCCCCTATTTTAGAAAAAAAATGTATCTTTGCAGGGATTTTTCTACGAAATGAACAATTTTTATGGACGTTGGACTAAAAAATAAATACAAAAATATAGGGTACGAAAGGCTTTGGCTGCGCGTGGTTTGCGCCCTTCTCTTCGTGCTGCTGGTGTCGTGCTCTCGGAACGAAAAGAAATATCTCATCGGTGTGTCGCAATGCAGTAGCGACATCTGGCGCAACAAACTCATCGCCGAGATTGAAACCGCCAACTACAGCCACGACGACGTGGCGTTGAGCATCGTTTCTGCCAACGACGACGACCAACGCCAAATCGCCCAAATCGACAGCCTCATCAGCGAGGGAGTCGATTTGCTCATCGTGTCGCCCAACCAAGTTTCGACCATTTCTCCGGCCATCGACCGCGCCTTCCAGAAAGGCATCAAGGTGATACTTTTCGACCGCAAGACCGACAGTCCGAACTACACCGCCTTCATGGGTGCCGACAACTACGCTGTGGGCCACGCCATGGGCGAATACATCGCCGACCAGTTGGGCGGACAAGGCAACGTGCTCGAAATCACAGGACTCAAAGGCTCCTCGCCTGCCATCGACCGTCATCGTGGTTTTGCCGATGCCATTGCAAAGCATCCGAAAATGCAACTACTCGCGTCGCTGCAGGGCGACTGGACGGAGGAAAGTGCTTCCAAGGCGATGCAAGAGTTTATGGCTAAAAATCCCTCGGTCAGCAGTCAAATCGACTACGTTTTCGGCCAAAACGACCGCATGGCCATCGGCGCACGGGCGGCTTTCGTTGCATCGAAAACGACCGAAAAACTCCCTGCTTTCTGCGGAATCGACGCGCTGGCCATCCCCGACGGCGGCATCGAGCAGATTCTCAAGGGAAATCTCGAGGCTTCGTATATCTATCCCACCCGTGGCGACGAATTGTTTCAGTTGGCGATGAACATCCTCGAAGACAAGCCATTCGAGCGTGAAAACCACCTGAAAGCCGCCATCGTCACTCGCGACAATGCCAATGTGATGCTCATGCAGGCCGAGGAATTGGCGCGTCAGACCCACAACATCGAAACGATTCACGGAAGGGTGGACGACTACATGCAGCGGCTCGCCAACCAGCGTATTCTCACGGGTATGGCAATCGGCATCATCGTGCTGTTGGTCGTGGTCATCGTGCTTTTCTACCTCTATCACCTTCGCAAAATTGCCTTGCAGCGCGAACGCGTCGTCAATACGCTGTGGAACCTCAAGCCCGAGGACGTTCCAGCCGTTCCAGAAGCCCATGTCGCTTCGGAAACCGCTGAAGACACCGAGAATTCTGACCAAGAAAATGAAGACGAGCCCGTTCCCGTTTCGCATTTCATCACCCGATTCAAGGAAGTCATCGAAGCGCGTTTGGAAGACAGCGATGTGAGTGTCGAAGACCTTGCCGCCGACATGAATTTGAGTCGCGTGCAACTCTATCGCAAGGTGAAATCCCTGTCGGGTCGGTCGCCCGTGGAATTGCTGCGCACGGCTCGGTTGAATCGCGCCTATCAGTTGTTGCTCAGTTCCGACAAAAGCGTTTCGGAAGTGGCTTACGCCGTCGGATTTTCCGCACCGAGTTATTTCACGAAATGCTTCCGCGACGAATTTGGCGTCAGCCCGTCGGAAGTGAGCAATGAAACCGCTTAGAACTTAGTTTTTTTGATTCTTTTCGGCTGTTTTTACCGTTATTTTTCGCGATTTTCAGTAATTATCGTTCATTTGCTGTCAAAAATGTTACATCGCAACAAATTTTTTATGAAATGAACGATTTTTGTTTATGTTCGCATACAAAATAATATAATTTTGCAGCGAAAACGAAAACGTATCAAACAAACCTAAGTACTAACATTAAAATCAAACACAACATGGAAAAGCAGAAAACAATTTCAGCTCTTGGCCTGACTCGTCGGCTGTTCCTGTCGTTCGTCTTCCTCATGGTGGGCAGCATTGCCTTTGCCCAGACGGAAGCCAGCGGCACGATTGTTGACAACACAGGCGAACCCATCATCGGTGCCACCGTCATGGAGAAAGGCACGTCGAACGGTACCATCACCGACATCGACGGAAATTTCCGCCTGAAGACCGCCACCGGTGCCACTCTCGTCGTCTCCTACATTGGCTTTGCCACGCAGGAGTTGCCCGCTTCGGCAGGTATGAACATCACTTTGAGCGACAACGCCAAGGAACTCTCCGAGGTGGTTGTCACGGGTTACACCGTACAGCGTAAGGCCGACCTGACCGGTGCGGTGGCTGTGGTGAAGACCGATGAACTCAAAACTTCGAGTGACACCGACCCCATGCGCGCCCTGCAAGGCAAGGTGCCGGGCATGACCATCTCGCACGATGGCTCGCCTGTGGGTGCAGGTACGGTTCGCATTCGTGGTATCGGTTCGTTCAACTCGTCGCAGGACCCGCTCTTCATCATCGACGGCGTGCCCACGACCACCAACCTGAACACCTTGAACATGAACGACATCGAGTCGATGCAGGTGCTGAAAGACGCAGCCTCGGCCAGTATCTACGGTTCGCGTGCTGCCAATGGCGTCATCATCATCACGACGCGCTCGGGTAAGAAAGGCGACAAGGTGAAAGTCGATTTCTCGGCCAACGTCACCGCGCAGTTCTACAACTCGCAGACGATGATGAAACTCGCCAACACCGCCGAGTATGCCACCTCGATGGCCCAGGCCGCCCTCAACGACGGTCTTGACCCCGTGGCCTACGCTTCGAACTACGGTTTGAATCTCAATGCCAAGGAAGGTACGCACATCCGCGCATGGGATCCCGCGAAAGGCGACTACAACGATTACACGGTGAATGGTCTTTACGACGGATTCATCAACGCGAAGCGCACGATGCGATTCTCCGACACCGACTGGCTCAAGGAGATTTCTCGCACGGGCTTCCTGCAGAACTACGACCTCGCCATTTCGAACGCCACCGACAGAACTTCGGCTTTGGTTTCGTTTGGTTATAAGAAGAACAACGGTATCTTGAAATACACCGACTTCGAGAGTATTTCGGGTCGTATTAACACCAGTTTCAAGATTAATAAGATGCTGACCATCGGCGAAAACATGACCATCACCTATTCGAATCAGGTCGATTGCCAGCCGCTGGAAAATGCACTGAAGATGGCTCCCACGGTGCCTGTGTATGAAGAAGACGGCGTGACCTTCTCAGGTCCTGTCGGTGGTATGAGCGACCGCCAGAATCCGCTCCGCGAACTCTACCACAACCGCGACAACCGCCTGAAAATTTGGCGTATCTTCGGTAATGCCTACGTCAATCTGACGCCGGTCAAGGGACTGCTGTTGCGCTCGAACTTCGGTATCGACTACGACGCCGGCTTCATCCACAGCGTCACCTACACGTGGCATTCCGACGTGGTGAACAACTCCACGCCTGCCGCCTCGGTTTCGCAGGCCAACGACTTGAAGTGGACGTGGTCGAACACCGCCACCTACAACTTCACGCTCGCTGCCGAGCACACGTTCAACATCCTCGCCGGTATGGAACTTCACAGCCAGACCCGCGACGATTTCTCGTCGTATGCCCAGATGTACGCCTTGGAAAACTACAAATACATGTGGCCCAATGCTGCCACGGGAACGCAGCGTGCCTCGGGTATCGAGGAAGGCTACAACCTCGTGTCGTTCTTCGGCAAAATCGACTATAACTGGAAAGACCTGCTGCTGGCTTCGTTCACGATTCGTCACGACGGTTCGAGCCGCTTCGGTGAGAACAACCGCTATGGTACGTTCCCCGCGGTGACGCTCGGTTATCGTATTTCGCAGCATCTCAACCAAAACTGGATCGACGACTTGAAACTGCGTGCATCGTGGGGTGAGACGGGTAACCAAGCCATCTCGAACTACGCTCGCTACGGTCTGTATGCCGCAACCTACGGTGGTGGTCGCAACGAATCGACTGCCTACGACATCGCCCTGCAAGGTTCGGGTATCTTCCCCTCGGGCTACCGCGCCACACAGTCGCAGAACAACAACCTGAAGTGGGAAACCACCGAGCAGTACAACCTCGGTCTCGACTTCACGCTCTTCGGCAACTCGCTCTATGGTACGGTCGATGCTTATATTAAAAAGGTGAAAGACATGCTCATCAATCCCGCCTACCTCGGTTCGATGGGTGAGGGTGGTGCTTCGTGGCTGAATGGTCCGAGCCTGCAGAACAAAGGTATGGAGTTTGCCTTGGGCTATCGCCACACCACCAATTACGGTCTGCGCTACAATGTCAATGGTAGCCTCGACTTCTTCCGTTCGAAGGTGACTTATCTGCCCGAGACGACGACAGGTTCCTATGTGCACACCGCCAAGGAAAACCTCGTCGAGTCGAAGCGCCCCTACGGTTCCATCGTGGGCTACGTGGTTGACGGACTCTTCCAGAATCGCGAGGAAGTGCTGGCCAGCGGTCAGGATAACGCCCGCGTGGGTGGTTTGAAATATGCCGACCTCGACGGTAACGGCATCATCAACGAGCAAGACCAGACTTGGATTTTCTCGCCCGTGCCCGATTTCTCTTGGGGTTTGAACTTCGAACTCGGCTACAAGGACTTCGACTTCACCATGTTCTGGCAGGGTGTCGCTGGTCAGGATGTTTACAACGACCAGAAGTTCCAAACCGACTTCTACAGCATCACCGATGCTGGTTCGAACAAGGGTAACCGCATGTTGGGTGCTTGGACGACAGGCAATACCTCATCGACCATTCCCGCTCTGACCACCAACAACGTCGGCAACGAGAACCGCACTTCGACCTATTTCGTGGAAAATGGTTCTTACGCTAAACTCCGTCAGGTGCAAATCGGCTACTCGCTGCCCGCTTCCATCGTGCAGAAACTGAGCATGAGCAGCCTCCGATTCTACGTTTCGGGCCACAACCTGCTGACGCTGAAGACCAAGTCGCTGACTTGCTCCGACCCCGAGAACCCACGTTGGATGTATCCTAACAACACCTCGTTCACACTCGGACTTCAGGCTTCGTTTTAATGATTAAAATGTTTCAAGGTAAAAAAGTTAAAGTTATGATTACCAAATATATCAAGAATATTGCATTTGCAGGTCTGGTCGGTTTCGCCACCGCAGCAAGCCTCTCTTCCTGCAACGATTTCATCGATGTTGAGCCGCAGGGTGTCATCAGCGAAGACCTGGCCATGAGCCAGCCCAATGAAATGGTTACCTCGGCTTACGCCAAACTGGGCGACGACTGGTACACCTATCCTTTCAACCTCTGGCCCTACGGCGACGTGTCGAGCGACGATGCCATGAAAGGCGGTTCGGGAACAACTGACACGAACTATCACCCCGTGGAAGTGTGGTCAACGCTGACCGCTTCGACCCCCGACCACATGGACGAACAGTGGTATCACTTCTATTGCAGCATCAGCCGTTGCAACCGCGCACTGGTGTCGCTGGCTCAGTATGGCGACGAGAAACTCGGTGCCGAGACGAAGGCCATCCGCGAGGCTGAGGTTCGCTTCCTTCGCGCCCATTTCTACTTCAAACTGGTGCAAATGTGGTATCAAGTGCCTTGGATCGACGAGGAAGTATATAAAAACCACACTGAGGAGCAGACTCCCAACAACCAGTTCACCCACGCTGAACTGATGGAGAAAATCGTGGCCGACTTCAAGGTTGCCTACGATGTTCTGCCCGTCACGCAGGCGGAAGGCGGTCGTGCCAACAAGATTGCTGCCGCTGCCTACCTCGCCAAGTGCTATCTGACGATGGCTTGGGGCGACGGCTACGAAGCAACGACCGGCGTCAACCACATCAACCAGCAATATATGCAGGAAGTGGTGAAATACACCGAAGTGGTGAAAAATTCTTCCTACGGCTACCTCGAAGACTACGGCGACATCTTCCTGCCCGAGTATAAAAACTCGAAAGAGAGCATTTTCGCCGTGCAACACTCTGACTACAAAGACGATAACACGCTCTTCGGACGTGCCAACTGGTCGAACATGCTGAACGGCTGCTGGGGCATCTGGTCGTGCGGATGGGACTTCCACAAGCCCACGCAGAACCTCGTCAATGCCTTCAAGACGAAAGACGGTCTGCCCATGTTCAACGACTTCAACAACGAAATTGCCTACCCCATCAATGGCAAGCCTAACGCTCAGAAATGGGATCCGCGCCTCTTCCACACGGTTGGAATGCCGACTTTCCCCTACAAATACGAGGTGGAATACACCATGACGAAGGACAATTCGCGCACGCCGAACACCTACGGCTACTACGCTTCGATGAAGGAAGTGCCGCAGCGCTCGAAGGGCGAGACGTTCGACAATCCGTGGCAGGCATTCGCCATGAACGACTACGTGCTGCGCTACACCGACGTGATGCTCATGCGTGCCGAGGCCCTCATCGAGACAGGTAAACTCGAAGAGGCTCGCTCCATCATCAACGACATTCGCCAGCGTGCGAAGAACTCCGTCGGCAAGCACATCGGCTATGCCAAGGACCATTGCGACATCGCACTCTATCCCTCGACCTATTTCCAAACCAAGGAACAGGCTCGCCAGTGCTTGCAGTGGGAGCGTCGTCTGGAGCTCGCCATGGAAAATGGCCGCTACTTTGACCTGCGCCGCTGGGGTATCGCCTCGCAGACGCTCAACAAGTTCTTCGAAAAAGAGCAGAACGTCAGCTACGAAGGACAGACTTATGCCCAGTACTACAAAGACGCTCACTACACAAGCGCCAAGAACGAGTACTTCCCCCTGCCTTACATCCAGCTCTTCTATGTGCCCGGACTCTACACGCAGAACAAGGGATATAAATAAGGAGTTATGAAGTTAAGTAGTTAAGTAGAAATATTTTAAGAGTTATGAAAAAAATATCATTCATTATCATAGCGATGTTCGCACTTGTTCTGACTGCCTGTCAGGACAAAGACATCGACCGCGAAGCCATGAAGGTCATGGCTCCCGATGTGACCCAAATCAGCGGTCAACTCTCTGGCGACGACTACATTCTGACTTGGCCGGCACTGGCTAACGGTCTGAAAATGCAGGTGGCCATCTATCGCAACGGTACGCTTTCGTCCTCAGAGATTGTCAGCGGCACCAGCTATACGCAGAAAGACGTTCCCACGAATGTTCCTTTCGAATATGTGTTCAAACTGACCGACGACCAGAACTTCTCGACGGGTGTCATCAAGAACTACACCCGCGTTGGTGCCACGAGCATCACCGGTCTGATGATGTCGCAACTCGACAAGACTGGCGGCTACGATGCTTACGTGGAGTGGGACAAGGCTGCCGATGCAACCAGCATCCGCTTCACCGCCACCAACGGCAAGCGCACCATCACCGAGACGCTCCCCGGTACGGCTCGCAATTTCACGATTCCCGACGTGCAGACTGGCGAAGTATGGGAAGTAACCGTCGTTGCTGTCAACGACAAAGGCACTTCGCTGGCTACGCGCTCGTCGCTCCGCATCGGAAAGACCGCCATCGGCTTCCTGAGCGTCTATGCTACGCCCGATGAACTCGTGAAGGACGGCGACGACGATGAGGCTTCGGCTTGGCTGTGGTTGCACGCCAACTATCCCACCGCCGAGTTCGTCAGCTTCAACGACGTGAAGTCGGTTGCCGACGTTGACCGCTTCCGCGTGCTGTTCTGGATGCGCGACCTCGAAGGCGTCAGCGAGAGCGACGTGTGGAACATTCCCGCCAACGTGGAGGCTGCCACGCCTGCCATCCGCGAGTGGTACAAGGAGGGTGGTTCGCTGCTGCTCTGGAGCCATGCCACTGTCTATGCCGGTCATCTCGGTCGCGTCAGCCTCGACGAAATGAAGGGCAACGACCACGCCTTCGGCTTCGGCCCTGGCGGCATCAACAACGATGTTTGGAAGATGGCTGTTGAACTCTATCCCGACCACAAGTTCAAGAAAGACCACTCTTCTCACCCGATTTACAAGGGTCTGGAAGTGGAAACCAATGCCGACACCAAACTCATCGCCTTCAAGGGTCCGGGTTGGACGGAAGACCACAACTGTCTGTACTTCAACCTGCCCAGCCTGTGGACGGGTCTCGGCAACGGCGACGAAGCTTGCTACACGCAACTCACGCAGACCTACGGCGTGTTCCCGCTCGGAACGTGGGACAGCCAGATTTGGTGGGTCAGCCAGATGAACGTATGGGAAGCCCAGCAGGGCAACACCGAGTTCAAGGGCACACTGCTCTGCATCGGTAACGGTGGTTGCGAGTTCTCGATGAAGAACCCCGACGGCACGCCCGACAAGAGCGCTCGCCCGAAGAACAACATCTATCAGGACAACGTGCTGACGCTGGCCAAGAACTCTCTGGAATATCTGAAGACACGATAAGATTTTGAGGTAGTTGCCGTCATGGCAGCTACCTCTTTCACAAAAACGTATGAAAAAGAACCTATTTTCCACATTACTAACGTTGGTTGCAGTTGTCATCCTGTCGGCATGTTCGAAAGACGAGTTGAATCCAACCCCCGAACCGCCAGACCAGCCAGACGACCCAATCCCGACGACGGAAAGCTACAACGAGCAGTATCGTCCGCAAATCCACTTCACACCCGCCAAAAACTGGGTGAACGACCCCAACGGACTGGTGTTTGTCAATGGAACTTACCACTTGTTCTATCAGTACAACCCGATGGGCAACAACTGGGGCAACATGTCGTGGGGACACGCCACTTCGACCAACCTCATCCACTGGGAAGAGCAGTCGGTGGCTTTGACACGGGACGAACTCGGCGACATTTTCTCGGGCTCTGCCGTCATCGACCAAGCCAACACCGCTGGTTTCGGTGCTGGAACGATGGTTGCCCTCTACACTTCGGCAGGCTCGGCACAACAGCAGAGCATGGCCTACTCGACCGATGGCGGAAAAACGTTTCTGAGATACGCCAACAATCCTGTCATCAAGAACAACGACGACAACCTGCGCGACCCGAAGGTTTTCTGGCATGAAGCCACGAAGCAGTGGATCATGGTGCTGGCTAAGGGTTGGAAAATGGGTGTGGAAATCTACGGCTCGACCAACTTGAAGACATGGAACCACCTGAGCACCTTCTTCGTCGATTTGACCGCGGCCGGCCGTCTCAGTCTTCAATGGGAATGTCCCGACCTGTTGCAGTTCGGCGACAAATGGGTGATGATTGTCAGTGTGAACCCGGGTGGCCCGATTCTCGGCTCTGGAACGATGTATTTCGTCGGCAATTTCGATGGAAAAGAGTTCAAGGCCGACAACCTCGACTATCCGCTTTGGCTCGACTACGGCATGGACAATTACGCCGGTGTAACGTGGTCGAACACGGGCGATCGGAAAATCCTCATCGGATGGATGAACAACTGGCAATATGCTGGCGACGTGCCCTGTTCGCCTTGGCGCTCGGCCTTCACGCTGCCGCGTGAGTTGAAACTCGTCGATTTCAACGGAAAACCGCTGCTCGCCAACACCGTCGTGAAGGAAATCGAGACAATTGCTGACTCGTGGAAGACAACCACGGGCAACATCGACGCGAAGGATGCCTACCAACTTCGACTGACCATCGACCTCGACAAGAAATCAACCATCACCCTGGCCAACGCTTCCAACGAGCGTTTCATCATCGACATCAACGCTTCCGACCGTACGCTGACCGCCCATCGCACGGCAGTTTCGGGAAAAACGTCGTTCAACGGCTTTTTCTCCATCCCCTCGATGCAGGCACCGCTCAACGTGTCGGGCAACAGCGTCACGCTCGACCTCTTCGTCGATCAGTCGTCGGTTGAAATTTTCACGCAGTCGGGCACCATGGCCATGACGAATCTTGTCTTCCCGACCAGTATCTACAACGAGTTCGCCGTCGAAGGTGCCACTGCCAAGGCACAAGTGCGCTCGCTGAAACGAATCTGGAAGTAATCAAACCTAAAAACAAAAACAAACATGAAAAAATTCTTAGCAATCGCCGCGATTCTGCTGCATAGCCTCGGCTTGAGCGCTCAGGCACAAATGCTGTCGGACCATCACGCCATGATGCGCATCGACGTGACGGGTCGCTATCTGCTGCTACCCGTGCAGGAACGCGAGGAAAATGCAAACATCCGCGTCATCGCGGGCGGAAATGAAGTGATGTCGTTCAACGCACGCCTCGCAGCCGACAAGGTTGACTACTACGTGCCGCTCGACCTCAGCCGCTTCGCCGACGCGAAAACGCTGCTGCTCGATGTCACTTTCCATGCGAATCGACGCACCACGGGAGCCGTGAAGGGCTTCGTCTGCTGGAAGGAAATACGCCAGAGCGATACGTTCGACACGACCAACCTTGAACAATTCCGTCCCTACTATCATCATACGCCCGTATTTGGCTGGATGAACGACCCGAACGGAATGTTCTACAAGGATGGCGTGTGGCACCTCTACTACCAGTGGAATCCCTACGGCTCGCAGTGGGAAAATATGACTTGGGGCCATTCCACTTCGCGCGACCTCGTTCATTGGGAAGCGCTGCCTGCTGCCATCGAACCTGACGCGCTCGGAGCGATTTTTAGCGGTTCGTGCGTCATCGACAAGGACAATACGGCTGGTTTCGGTGCTGGTGCTGTCGTTGCGATGTACACTTCGGCTGGACAGAACCAGACGCAGAGCATCGCCTATTCGACCGACGGCGGAAAGACGTTCACGAAATACGACCGCAACCCCGTCATCACACTCGATGCGCCCGATTTCCGCGACCCGAAAATGTTCTGGCACGAGGCGACGAAGCGTTGGATTGTGGTGCTGGCAGTGGGGCAGGAGGTGCAGTTCTACAGCTCGCCCGACCTGAAAAATTGGACTTACGAGAGTTCTTTCGGTCGCGAATATGGCAACCACGACGGCGTTTGGGAGTGTCCCGACCTGCTGAAACTGGCAGGAACGGAGGTGACATCGCCCTTCAACCTGAAAACCTCGCAACCTCAGCGTTTCGAGAAGTGGGTGCTGCTGCTCAACATCAATCCGGGCGGACCTTTCGGCGGCTCGGCCACGCAGTATTTCGTCGGACAATTCGACGGCCATAAATTCACCTGCGAAGATGCTCCCGAGGAAACGAAATGGATGGACTACGGCAAAGACCACTATGCCACGGTGACGTTCTCGAACGCTCCCGACAATCGCACGGTGGCCATCGCTTGGATGTCGAACTGGCAATACGCCAATCAGGTGCCCACGCAGCAGTTCCGCTCGGCCAACTCCATTCCCCGCGACCTGCATCTGACGCAACTCGACGGCGAAACCTATCTCGTCAGCACTCCGTCGAAGGAAATGCTCGCCATGCGTGCAAAAGCCGTGAAAAAAGGCTCTGCCACGGGCAGGAAAGACTTCAAAAACCTGTTGAAGAAGAACCATGGTGCCTATGAAATCACCGCGACGCTCGACATGCAGAAATCCGAGCAGGCTCAACTCACCTTATTGAATAATAAGGGCGAAGAGGTTGTCATCGGTTTCGACACGGCGAAGAAAGAATATTATTTCGACCGCACCAAGAGCGGACTGACCGCCTTCTCCGACGATTTTGCATCGGTGACACGCGCTCCGCTGCCCGACGTCGGTCGCTATCAGTTGCGCATCTTTGTCGATAAAGCCAGCATCGAGATTTTCATCGACCCCGGCTTCGGCAATAGCGGACTCTTCCCGATGACCAGCATCGTGTTCCCCTCTGAGCCTTACAACCACCTGCGTTTCGACGGCGGCAAGGCTCGCATCGAAGACCTCAACATTTATTTGCTTGAAAAATAATTCTTAAAAACAAAAACTATGACCTCTCAAACTAAAAAAACTGCCATTCTTTCGGTGATGCTGTGCTTTTTCTGCATGGGTTTCGTTGACCTCGTGGGCATCGCCTCGAACTATGTGAAAGAAGACCTCGGCCTGAGTGACTCGATGGCCAATATCTTCCCCTCGCTCGTATTTTTCTGGTTCCTCATCTTCAGCGTGCCCACGGGTGTGCTGATGAACCGCATCGGACGCAAGAAAACGGTGGTGCTGTCGCTCATCGTGACCATCGCATCGCTGTTTATTCCCCTTTTCGGCAATAGTTTCACGGTGATGCTCATCGCGTTCTCGCTGCTCGGCATCGGAAACACGCTGATGCAGACGTCGCTCAATCCGCTTGTATCGACCGTGCTCGGCGACAAAAACCTCGCTTCGACGCTCACCTTCGGACAATTTGTCAAGGCCATCGCCTCGTTCCTCGCGCCTTATCTGGCGATGTGGGGCGCTACGAAGGTCATTCCGTCGTTCGGACTCGACTGGCGCGTGCTGTTCCTCATCTATTTCGTTGTGGGCATCCTCGCCACTCTTCTGCTCCTCGCCACTCCTATCCATGAGAACATGGAAGAGTTGGCCGCCGAGAAGAGTGCCGCGCTTTCGACGCAGTATGTCGAGTCGTTCAAACTGCTTGGAACGCCCATCGTGTTGCTGTCGTTCCTCGGCATCATGTGTCACGTGGGCATCGATGTCGGCACGAACACCACCGCCCCGAAAATTCTGATGGAACGCCTCGGAATGAGCCTCAACGAGGCTGCTTTTGCCACCTCGCTCTACTTCATTTTCCGTACCATCGGCTGTCTGACGGGCTCGTTCTTCCTGCGCGTGCTGAGCAACCGCACGTTCTTCATTGCCAGCGTGTGTATGATGGCTCTTTCCATGCTGCTGCTCTTCATCGGAACCGAGAAATGGGAACTCTACACCGCCATCGCCCTCGTCGGCTACGGCAATTCCAACATCTTCTCCATCTGCTTCGCTCAGGCGCTGACATCCGTTCCCAGCAAGCAAAACGAAGTTAGCGGACTGATGATTATGGGTCTGTTTGGTGGCACCGTCTTCCCGCTTCTCATGGGCTTCATGAGCGACGGATTCGGTCAGGCTGGCGCAGTGCTGGTCATGGCGGTCGGTGTGCTCTATCTTTTCAGCTATATCCCGAAAGTTTCGAAAAAATAATTTGAGGAGTTGAGGAGTAAGGAGTAAAAGGAGACTATTCTCGTTCCTCGCCCCTCGTTCCTCGAAAAAAAAAACAAAAATATGAATCAATTAGTAGTTGGACTGGGCGAAGCACTCTGGGACGTGCTGCCCGAAGGAAAAAAACTGGGCGGAGCACCTGCCAACTTCGCCTATCACGCCGGACAGTTTCTCGGTCAGGAAAACACGCTGGCCATCAGTGCGCTCGGCGAGGACAAACTGGCAGAGGAAACCATCGAGTCGCTCGAGGAACACGGACTGCGCTACCTGATGCCGCGTGTGCCGTATCCCACTGGCACCGTGCAGGTGCAGCTCGACGAACAGGGCATTCCCACTTACGACATCCGCGAAAACGTGGCTTGGGACAACATTCCCTTCACGCCTGAAATCGAGGAAGTGGCGCGTCAGTGCCGTGCCGTGTGTTTCGGTTCGCTGGCACAGCGCAACGTCGTTTCACGCGAGAATATCCATCGTTTCCTCGATGCCACGCCGAAAGACTGCATGAAGATTTTCGACATCAACCTGCGCCAGAATTTCTACACTCGCGAGGTGATTCAAGAGTCGATGCAGCGTTGTAACATCCTGAAAATCAACGATGAAGAACTCGTCACCATCGGACGGATGTTCGGTTATCCGGGTCTTGACATCGAGAACAAATGCTGGCTCATTCTCGGCAAATACAATCTCGACATGCTCGTGCTCACCTGCGGCACCAATGGCTCGTATGTGTTCGCACCTGGTCAGATGTTCTTCCGCGAAACGCCGAAAGTGCAGGTTGCCGACACTGTCGGTGCTGGCGACTCCTTCACGGGAGCGTTCTGCTCGGCCATTCTCACGGGAAAATCCATCTCCGAAGCCCACAAGCTCGCGGTCGAGGTTTCTGCCTACGTCTGCACGCAAAACGGTGCGATGCCGAAGGTGTCGATTGAAATGTTCGATTAGTATTCTGTCTTTTCCTCGCTCGATTCCCAAAGTTTGAAGGCTTCGAGGGCTTCCTTGCGAAGCAACGGCTTCATCGGGCGATGGCGATGTTTCGGTTCGATGGCAATTTCATCATAGATGAAGTTGTCATCGAATCCTATTTTGGCGGCATCTTTGCGGTCGTTGCCGTAGTAGATGCGGTCGAGGTGCGCCCAATAGATGGCACCGAGGCACATCGGACAGGGCTCGCACGAGGTGTAGATTTCACAACCGGCAAGGTCGAAGGTCGAAAGTTTTTTCGTGGCCTTGCGAATACAATTCACTTCCGCGTGGGCGGTCGGGTCGTTGTCGAGCGTCACGCTGTTCGAGGCCTCGGCAATGATTTTTCCGTCCTTCGCAATGACGGCTCCAAAGGGTCCGCCACCCGTTTTCACGCTATTTATAGACAGGACTATCGCCCTGCGCATCAATTCTTCTTTTGTCATAGTGGCGCAAAAATAATGGTTTTTCGGCAAATATCAAAAGAAAAATGTGTATATTTGCAAATCATTAACAAAAAACGATGAAAAAAGCGATGGAATCATACCTCACGGCGGCGGATTTGTTCGACCGCGTGGCCGAAATATTGGACTTGCCAGAGGACGCGGCAGCCAACCCACTGATGCACGAAACACTGGTGTTGTGCTGCTCGGAGGCGTTGCGGACGGAGAAAATGGCCTTCGGCAACCTGTTTTCGCAGGTCGATTTTCTCTGCAAGCGGTTTCGGGTGAGAGTGGGCGATGTGGCGGCGATTCAGAAGATGCGACGCGACAGCAACCGCCGTGCGCCGATGGTTCGCGAGGATGTTTTGTATGGTTGTCGGGCGTTGGCGATATTCATTGCGGCAGTGTTCGAAACGTCGATTCCATCGTATCTCGTCGGTCGGATTCCGCCCACGAATAAACCACGCGAGGGCAAGGATTTCGCTGCCGAGCGGTTCGAATGTCTGCGGTGTATTGTCGATGAGTTCGACGACACGACGATTCGCGTGACGGTCGATGACGATGAGGCGGAAACGTTTGTGGTCGATTATTCCGCCGAGCATCTGCGCCATTTGCAGCCGATTCTGCGACGCGATATGCAGTTGAACCTTTTGGATGCGACTCACGAAACCGACCGCCTTGTGCCGAAATTGATTGTCGTGGAACCCGATTACCTGCTCGACATCAGTTCCATCGCGACCTGTTTCCAACCCATCGGTCACCATCCGATGGCTTATACCATCAATCGGCTTGCGCCTAACGCCAATTCGCAGGCCCTGTTGCTCGGTAATTTTGCGGGTCGTGCGCTCGACGACGTCATCAATAGCGACGGCGACTACGATTGGCATTGCACGCTTCGCGCCCATTTCCGACAGCAGGCGTTGGACTACTGCGCTTGCGACGACCTGAACCGCAACGAGGATTTCAAACAGGCGGCAGCGCGGCAGGCAGCCAATATCGTGCAGATTGTCGGGGAACTTTTTTCTTCGGCTTCGACTGAAAATGAAACTCAAAATTCAAAATTTAAAATTCAAAATTCCATACTCGAGCCCTCGTTTGTCTGCGAACGCCTCGGTTTGCAGGGTCGCGTCGATTTGATGACGACCGATTTCAGCCTGTTGGTCGAGCAAAAATCGGGTAAAAATTTCAACATCGAGCGAGGCCGACCCAACGAATTTGGCAGTTTTCAGAAGGAAGACCACTACGTGCAGTTGCTGCTCTACTACGGCGTTCTGACGCTGAATTTCAGCCTCGGAACGCGGAAAATCGACGCTCGACTGCTCTATTCGAAATATCCGCTGCCAGGTGGTCTGGTCGCCGTGAATTTCTACCAAAAACTCTTCCACGAAGCCATCGCACTGCGCAATCGCATCGCCGACATCGATTTCCGCCTCGCCACCGAGGGTTTCGAGTCGATTCTCGACGATTTGAACGCCGAAACGCTCAACGAGAAGCACCTTTCGAGCACATTTTTCGAGCAATACATCAAACCGCAGACCGAGGCTGTCACCCAACCGATTCACCGCCTCTCGCCACTCGAAAAATCATACGTTTGCCGAATGTTGACCTTTTGCTACCGTGAACAACTGGCTTCGCGACTCGGCAACCGACAGAAGCCGGGCGGTGGCGTGGCCGACCTCTGGAACCTGCCGACTGCCGAGAAAAAGGAACTTGGCAACATTTTCACCGACCTTCAAGTCATCGAAAAGGAGAAATGCGACCCCGACCGCGGCTTCGACCTCATCACGTTGGCCGTGCCCGAGCAGGGCGAGAATTTCCTGCCGAATTTCCGCGCTGGCGATAGCGTCTATCTCTATGCCTACAACGACGGCGACGAACCCGATGTGCGGCGCAGTCTGCTCTTCCGCGCCACCCTCATCGACCTTTCTACCGACCAATTGACGGTCGCCCTGCGCGATGGTCAGAAAAATCCGAATGTTTTGTCGAGTGATAAAAAATACGCTCTCGAGCACTGCGAAATCGGCGGAAGTGCCCCGATGAAAGCCATTGTCGCCTTCGCCTCGGCAGCCCCGAATCGTCGCGCCCTTTTGCTCGGACAGCGTGAACCGCAAATCGACACTTCTGTGCAACTTTCGCGCAGTTACCATCCTGCTTACGACGATGTTTTGCTGAAAGCGAAGCAGGCGCAAGACTATTTCCTGCTCATCGGACCGCCGGGAACGGGTAAAACCTCGTTGGCACTGCGTTTTCTCGTCGAAGAAGCCCTCGCCGACTCACCCACCACCCATCACCCATCCTCGATCCTCCTCACCGCCTACACCAACCGCGCCGTCGATGAAATCTGCGATATGCTCGAAGATGCCCATTTAGACTATATGCGCATCGGAAGACGGTATTCTTGCGACCCGCGTTTCCGTCATCGGCTGTTGCAGCAGACCATCGGCGACCAACCGCAACTCAGTGTGATTCGGCAGCGATTGGACGAGGTCAGAATCGTTGTGGGAACGACCACTTCGTTGCAGGCACAAATGTCGTTGTTTACGTTGAAGAATTTTTCGTTGCTCATCGTCGATGAAGCCTCGCAAATCCTTGAACCTCAGTTGATTGGACTGCTCTGTCAGGTGCCAAAATTCATTCTCATCGGCGACCATAAACAACTGCCAGCCGTCGTGCAACAAAGTGAGGCGGAATCGGAAGTAACCGACGAAAGACTGCGCGAAATCGGACTGACCAACTGCCGAAATTCCCTGTTTGAAAGGCTTTTGAACCTTCACACTCCCCACTCCCCACTCCACACTCCACACTCCTCACTCCACACTCCTCACTCCACACTCCACACTTCACACTCCACACTCCACACCGTAGGCATCCTCCGCCGTCAAGGTCGAATGCACCCCGACATCGCCGAATGGCCGAACCGAATGTTCTACCGCCGCGAAAAACTCTTGCCCGTGCCCCTTCCGCATCAAAAAGAAGAGTCGAAAGAGCCGCGTGTCGTCTTCATTCCGTCGGAAAACTCCAATTCAAACACCTTCCCTTTGGGGGGAGGCTGGGAGGGGGCTTCCTTTTCTGACAAAGTCAACCCTTCCGAAGCCCGCATTGTCGCCAGCGAACTCAAGAAAATTTTCGAGGAATACGGCGCAGACTTCAACCCCGACAAAACCGTCGGCGTCATCGTGCCCTACCGCAATCAAATCAGTATGATACGTCGCGAAATCGAGGCGTTGGCGATTCCCGAACTGCTGAAAATCAGCATCGACACCGTCGAGCGTTACCAAGGTTCGCAGCGCGATGTCATCATTTACAGCACCACCGTCACCCATCGCTATCAACTCGATTTCCTGTGCGCCAACACGTTTGTGGAAGATGATGCTGTCATCGACCGCAAGTTGAACGTGGCACTGACAAGGGCTCGCCGCCGAATGATTATCACTGGCCACGAGCCCACGCTGCGTCAGAATCCGCTTTATTGCGACTTGCTCGACTTCATCAGCCGAAGTTCTTCCAACTCTTCTCTTAGTTGATTGGCCACCGCTTGGTGCGATTCATAGACATTGACACCCTCGAATTTTGAATCGGCGAGGTTGTAAAGTTGCGGAACGGGGGAATAGCCCGTTTCAATGCCTGTCAGCCGTTGCACGGGACTGCCGTTCATCGGCTCGATGTATTTCCAATCTTTCGTACGATACGACAAACCACGCGACTGCGCCATTTCCACAACGAAATCGCGGCCTTTTTCGTCGTCACCGAGCCACGTCGAAAGATAATTTTTACTGTCGTAAGCCTGTCCGAACGGCACTTCCACGCCGACAAGCGCGGCAAATGTACCGATGTTGTCGATGAGCGAGACGAGCGCATCGGAAACCTTTCCTTCCTTGATGCGCGCCGGCCAATTCACGATGAACGGAACAGCCGTTCCAGCCTCAAAAGCACTGTATTTTCCACCGCGCCACGGACCGGCAGGCTTGTGGTCGCCGACCAATTCCGCCGCTTGGTCCTGATAGCCGTCGTCGAGCACGGGACCGTTGTCGCTCGTGATGACGAGCAGCGTGTTGTCGGCGATGCCGAGGCTGTCGAGGGCGGCAGCGATGCGTCCGACGGTGTAGTCGAACTGCAAAATCGCGTCACCGCGCAATCCCATCGGACTTTTTCCGCGGAAACGGTCGGCAGGGTAGCGCGGAACGTGTATATCGTTGGTACACAGATACATAAAGAATGGACGTTCTTTATTTTCTGCCAAAAATTTGATGGATTTTACAATCATCGAATCGGCCAAATCCTCGTCGCGCCAGAGGGCTTTTCCACCGCCTTTCATAAAACCGATGCGCCCGATGCCGTTCACAATGCTCATATCGTGACCGTGACTCGCTTTCAACTTCGTCAGCAACTCAGGATTGTTCTTACCCGTCGGTTCGCCGTCGAAATTTTGGTTGTACGACACAAAAATCGGTGCCGAAGGGTTGTGGTTCTCGACTTTTCCCTGTTCGATGAAGACGCAGGGCACACGGTCGGCGGTCGCCGCCATCAGATAGTGGTAGTCGAAGCCGATGTCGCGCGGTGTCCAATCGAGTTCGGCGTTCCAGTCCTGTTTTCCGCTTTCGCTGCCCAGTCCGAGATGCCATTTTCCGATGGCAGCCGTGCGGTAGCCAGCACTTTGAAACACGTCGGCGAGCGTGTATTGCTCGGGTTTGATAATCATTCCAGCGTTGCCTGCGGCGATGTCGGTGCCTGTGCGACGGAAGCAATATTCGCCCGTCAGCACCGAATAGCGCGAGGGCGTACTCGTTGAGGCGACGGCGTGGCAGTCGGTGAAGCGGATGCCGTTTCGCGCAATGCTATCGACGTTGGGCGTGCTGACGCGGGTCGCCCCGTAGCACGAAAGGTCACCATAGCCGAGGTCGTCGGCCATCAGGAAAATCACGTTCGGACGCTGCTCGTCTTGCGCCACGGCTCCGGCGGCGAGGCCGAGACAAGGCAAAAGGATGTTTCGTGGGCTCATCATGGTTTTCGTTTTTATCATGAAGTTTTTTGGCTCGAAAAAAGTCGCTCCGCATCGGCCTGAATACGGCGGAAAGGCTCGGAAAGCACGTAGCCGAGGTTCTTTTTGAGCGTTCCCTCGATGTCGGCGACGCTTTTCGTGTAGCACGACAGTTCGTTGCGACGCTGCGTGCTGTGCTGGCTCTGGCGATGGATTTCGTTTTGTCGCTCATTGACGAGTTGGCTGCAAATCTTCTTGAGCATCGGCATCACCACACCGTCGAACAAATGATGGCCTTGGATGTATAAATAGGTGGTGTCGGGTGTCACGCCGAGTTCCCGAATCGACTCTTTCACGGCGAGATACGACTCTTTCGCGTCGGGATGCTCGCGCTGCAACTGTGCGATGCGCGTTCCGACTTTCCGACGCACGCGCTGAAGGATTTCGGGGGCTTTCTGAATCGTGAAATTGCCCGTTTCGATGACCGAACAGAAGTCGCTGATGGTGAAATCTTTGTAGAAATCCTGTCGATAGTACCAGATGCTCCAGACGAACAACGGAAAAATGGCCTGCGAATACTCGCGGATGTATTCTTCTATGTCGAAAAGTTGTCGGTCGTTGAGCGTCACGGCCACGCAAACGTCGCGCAACGTGGGCGCGAAGCATTGCAGATTCTCGATGGCGTAGGCGTAGGTGTGAAGGATGTAGGGATTTTCCAACAACTGCCGCGAAGTGTCGGTTGCGCCTTGGATGAGGTAGTCGTAGTCGGCATCGACGCAGGCAATCATATTGCGCCCGACCTTGTCCGACAGCAACTTCATCATCGCGGCTTTTTTGCCGCGCTCAAGTTTGCCGACGCGCGTCGGAAGCAACACTTCAAAATAGCGCTCGCTGTTTTCAAATCGACTCAACACCGTACGCCAGAAAAATACATCGTCGTAAGCCTCGACATAGGCCACGATGCGCTTTCGGGCGGTCTTCGGCTTCATTCGGTTGGCCGCCTCGAAGTATTGCGATGAAATGTTGTCTTTGAGCCGCTTCAATATTTCCCCCTTTTACCTTTTTTACTCATTCACCAAAATATCGCTCACCTCCGTCACGTGGTCCATCCATCCGTTCATAATGACGGCAGGCGAGTGGGTCGTCAGGATGATTTGCACGTTGGGGTTGAGTTCGAGCACGAGGTCAATCAACTGCTTCTGCCATTCGATGTGCAGGCTCACTTCGGGCTCGTCCATAAACAGCACGTAAGGCTCGTTGTCTTGCACGAGCACCGTCAGCAGGATGGCCAGCATCTGCTTCTCGCCCGACGACAGTTGATAGGGCATCAGCGTCTCGCCGATTTGCGTGAAGCGAATTTCGTTCTCGGTGCGGATAATCCGCTTACCCGTTTCCTTGAAAAGGTCGTCGAGCATATCCTGAAAACGGGTTTTCCGCTGTGAAATGTCCTGTGCTTTCTGCGCCGCATCGGGCTCGCCACTCTGCAAAATGGCGATGAGGCGGTTGCCGATGTTCACCTGATAGTCGAGGTATTTGCGTTGCAGGTTGTAGAGTTGGAAATCGAGTGCCGACGAGATTCGCGAGTCGATTTGTGCGATGGTGTCGGCGTCGAGCACGGGCATATCGAACGACCGCATCAGGTCGTAGCGAATCCATTTCGCATCCTTCGGCTCCACCTTCAGATGGACGCCCTTGAGCAGATGGCTCGGAAATTCACCGCCCTGCGCCAGACTTTTCACGACCTTGTTCAAAATCGTGCTCTTGCCCTCGCCGTTGATGCCGCTCAGCACGTTCACGTGGCGATTCAGGTTCCAAACGACGTGTTTTCTGCCGCTCCAAAGCGAGTCGATTTCAATCTGTGTGATGTATTCTGCGTATTTGGGCATAAATTACAACATTCCGATGTGTTCAAAGATGAAAGTGCGCAGTGCCCAGTAGCAGATGATGCCGGCGAGGTAGCCCACGAAGGCAATCCACGTGATTTTCCGCAGATACCAGCCGAAAGTGATTTTCTCCAGTCCCATCACGATGACGCCAGCCGCCGAACCGATGATCAGCATCGAACCGCCGACACCGGCGCAGTAGGCCAACAGCTGCCAGAAAATGCCATCGACAGCCATGTCGCCAGCGGCCTGAACGGGATACATACCCATACAACCTGCCACGAGCGGCACATTATCGACAATCGACGACAGCACACCGATAATGCCCGTGACAAGGTAATGGTTGCCCTCGAAAGCCACGTCGAGACCCTTGCCGAGCGATGTCAGCACGCCGATGGTCTCCAGACAAGCCACAGCCATCAGAATGCCGAGGAAGAACAGAATCGTGGACATATCGATGCGCGAAAGCATATCCGTCACGCGCTTCTGCATCGCCCCTTTCTCCTCTTTTTCCTTTAAATTAGCATAGAAAAGTTCCGTCACCGTCCACAAAACGCCCAAGACGAGCAAGATGCCGATGAACGGTGGCAGATGGGTAATCGACTTGAAAATCGGCACGAAAATCAAACCGCCCACACCGAGGAAGAAGATGGTTTTACGCTGGCTCGTTGTCAGTTCGCTAGCCTGAAAACTATGCGCCTGATCTTTCGTGAACGACAGGTCGCCCTTCAACGAGAACGACAGTATATAGGCAGGAATCACCATCGACACAAGCGACGGGATGAAAATCTCCATAATCACACCAGCCGCCGTGATCACGCCCTTGTTCCAGAGCATAATCGTCGTCACGTCGCCAATCGGCGAGAAGGCACCGCCCGAATTGGCTGAAATCACCACCAGCGCGGCGTAAATCAGACGGTCTTTCTTGTCGCTGACGAGTTTCCTGAGAATCATAATCATCACAATCGACGTCGTCAGATTGTCGAGAATCGCCGACAAGATGAAAGTCATAAACGCGATGCGCCACAGCAGCGTCTTTTTGCTGTGCGTTTGCAACATGTCGCGCACGAAATTGAACCCCCCGTTCTGATCAACCAGTTCGACGATGGTCATTGCGCCCATCAGGAAGAACAGCGTGGTCGAGGTCGAACCCAGATGGTGCTCGATGACGGAACTGACCGCGAGCGCCTTGCCCTCTCCGATGGCGTTGGCGAGATACTGCGCCGGATCAATCATAAACAGGGTCCAGCAGACGACGAACATCAGCAGCGCAATGGCCGCTTTGTTAACTTTGGTAACGCTTTCAATGGCAATGCAGAAGTAGCCGATGACGAAAGCCGTGATAATGGCAATGGTTAAACTTGACATTTTTTTATTGATTTTTTTTGATTAAATATTTTTCTGTTTTACACCTATTTATATTTTAAGGCGTGCAAAGTTACATACTTTTCTCGAAAGTAGAAAAATAAAAGATAAAAAAATGAAAATCTTTGTGTTTAACCGACGATTTTTTGTAATTTTGCAGAAAATTCAAGCAAAAATGAATCATCGGAACAGCAGCGTTTTCTCCGACTCAAAGCCCCACTACGAAATCCTCGACGGACTGCGTGGCGTGGCGGCTCTGCTAGTCATTTTCTACCACGTTTTCGAGTGTTTCGACTGGTCGCCAGCACCCCACGGCTACCTCGCAGTCGATTTTTTCTTCGTGTTGTCGGGATTCGTCATCGGCTATGCCTACGACGACCGTTGGAAATCGTCCGATGAGCGTAAGTCTTTGACAATCAGTGGATTTTTCCGCCGTCGTCTTATCCGTCTGCACCCGATGGTGCTTCTCGGAGCCGCTTTCGGCGTGGTTTGTTTCCTACTTCAGGGCGGTGTGCGCTGGGATGGAACGGCGGTCGCCGTCGGGTGGGTGATGTTGGCACTGTTGCTCAATATGCTGATGCTTCCCGTTTTCCCAAACGCCAGTGCCGACGTGCGTGGAAACGGCGAAATGTTTCCGCTGAACGGACCGCATTGGTCGCTGTTTTTCGAATATATCGGCAACATTCTCTATGCCCTGCTGCTGCGCCGACTGCCCACGAAAATGTTGGCGCTCGTTGCCGTTGTTTCGGGCGCGACGTTGGCTTCTATCGCCCTGCGCGACGGCTTTCTCGGTGTCGGTTGGTCGATGGTCGATGGTGTTTTTTGGGGTGGACTGGTGCGAATGCTCTTTCCCTACACCGTCGGACTTTTGATGGCGCGAATCTTCAAGCCTTGCAAACTGAAAAATGCCTTTTGGATTTGCAGCGCAGCGATTGTCTTGGTTGGCTGTCTGCCGTTGGCTTTCGGTGAACTGCAACCGTGGCAAAACGGCCTTTACGATGCCCTTTGTGTCATTGTTGTGTTCCCCGCGCTCGTCTGGTTGGGTGCGTCGGAACTCAATGTCGGTCGCAAAACCGCGCAGGTGAGTCGTTTCCTTGGCGACCTCAGCTATCCGCTCTACGCCATCCACTATCCGCTGATGTACCTGTTCTATGCCCATATCGGCTTCTCGGGCGAACTCGTGCCCATCGCCAAACTCAACGACGTCTGGCCCGAAGCCCTGCTGTTGCCCGTTGCCTGCGTCCTGTTGGCGTGGATCAGTTTCCGCTTCTACGACTTGCCTGTGCGCCGTTGGCTGGGTGCTCGGTAGTTTACGCACTCTGCAACTCGCGACCGAATTGGTGGAGTGTGTCCTTGATTTGCTGTAGTCGTTGCTGACTGGGTTTTGAAATGCCGTAGATATACCTTGCCAAAAGGCTTTTGTGGATTCCCATCGAGCGTGCTACTTCTGAAATGTTCAGCCAAGAGAAGCGACTGAATATGGCGGCGACTTCGTTCTGCGCGTTGGGTTCCGTCGTTTCATAGAAACTCGAAAGGTGGATGTCCTCGTCTAATTTTTCCCATCTAATATCGTCGCCGAATTTGCCAATTGTGAAGCTCATACGTTCTTCGTCGGAGGCTTCCTTCAGGATAGGGTACGCTTCTAACGGGCGGCTCAACTCTTCGTTTCCGTCCGTGAGCAGGTATATCCGTTTGTCGTCAAACCAAATTTTTTTAATCTTTGCCATCGTTGTTAATTGTTTTCGTCAAAATATTCGTGCCATTTCTGTATGAATTCCGTTTGGAAAGTTTCACACAGCGTCAGGGCTTTTTTCAAATCCTTTGGTTTAATGCCTTCATTTATTTTCAGTTCGACAGTTGGTTCAAGCACAAACTTGGCTCGTCCGTCGGCATTTTCCACGTGAACGTGAATGGGCTGATGTTCACCCGAATAGAAATAAAAGCGCAAACCAAACGCTAAGAGTACTGTCGGCATATTCTTTTCATTTTAGAATTTCTGATGCAAAAATAGGTATAAATTTTTATACTTGCAAATGTTTTTGGAAGTTTTTTTTGTAATTCAAATAAAATCAGTATCTTTGCGACAGAATTTAAAGATTAGAACTATGACCGAAAACAAGAACTTCCTCGCCATCGACCTCGGCGCAACGAGCGGGCGAACCATCGTCGGAACCTTCGCCGACGGAAAAATGAATATGCAGGAACTGACGCGCTTCGAAAACCACCTCATCGAGATGGGCGGACACGTCTATTGGGACATTTTCGCGCTCTACCGCGAGATTCTCAGTGCCCTGAAACTCGTTGCCCAACGCGGCATTGGAATCGAGAGCATCGGCATCGACACGTGGGGTGTCGATTTCGTGTGCATCGGCGACGACGGCGCCATTCTGCGCAATCCACTGGCCTACCGCGACCCACACACGTTCGAGGCGATGAACGACTATCTGGAGAACATTTCCAGCCGCGAGGAGGTTTACAACATCACGGGCATTGAGTTTATGAACTTCAATTCGCTCTTCCAACTCCACGCGATGCGGCGCGAAGGTAATTCCGCCCTGAAAAATGCCGCGAAAATCCTGTTGATGCCCGACGCATTGGCCTATCTGCTCACGGGCGAGGCGGTTTGCGAATACACGATTGCCTCGACTTCGCAGTTGCTCGACCCGCGCACGAAGGATTTTTCGCCGAAAATGCTGTCGTCAGTCGGTCTGACGCGCGAAAAATTCGGTCGGATGGTGTTTTCGGGCGAGAAAATCGGAACTTTAACGTTTGAAATTCAACGACTTACGGGACTTGGAGCCGTGCCAGTGGTAGCCGTTGCGAGTCACGACACGGCCTCGGCCATCGCCGCCGTGCCTGCGAAAAACGAGCATTTCGCCTATCTGTCGAGCGGAACGTGGAGTTTGATGGGCATCGAACTGAAAAATCCGGCCATCACGCCGCGCAGTTACGACCTCGATTTCACCAACGAGGGCGGCATCGACGGCACGACTTGTTTCTTGAAAAACATCTGTGGAATGTGGCTCTACGAGCGGTGTCGCAAGGAATGGAAAGAAAGCGGCATCGAAGGCCTTTCGCACGCGGAATTGTTGGCTGCGGCGGCCTCGGAAACACCTTTCCGCTCGGTGGTGAACCCCGACGACGCGGCTTTCGCCAATCCTTCCTCGATGGTTAAGGCGATTCAGGATTTTTGCCGAAAAACAAGTCAAGACATACCCGAAACCACGGCGCAAATCTGCCGTTGCATCTTCGATTCGCTGGCCCTGCGCTATCGGCAGGTGTTCGCGTGGCTGAAAGAGTTCTCGCCCGTGCCCATCGACTCGCTGCACATCATCGGCGGAGGCTCGCAAAACGCCCTGCTCAACCAAATGACCGCCGACGCCTGCAACGTCACCGTCGTGGCTGGTCCGCAGGAGTGTACCGCCCTCGGCAACGTGATGCTGCAAGCCCGCGCTGCCGGTCTTGTCGGCGATGTCTGGGAAATGCGTCGCTGCATTGCCGAAACCTCGACAATGCAGCGATTCGAGCCCCAATCAACTGTCGATTGGGAAGCAGCGTTCGAAAAATTCGTGCTTATTTCACAGGCACTTCCTCAAGCGTTTTCTTGAGTAGCGTCCAGAACGGCTCGACGGTCGGGATGTAGGCACGCTCGATGGTCGTGTGCGGACTCTTCATCGTCGGACCGAGGCTCACCACGTCCAAATGCGGGTACTTGCCGAGGATAATCGAACATTCCAGACCGGCGTGATCGACCTGAATGATGCCGTCCTTGCCGAACAAATCTTTATAGACCTTCAGCAGCAGGTGCAGCACTTCCGAGTCGGGATTCGGGTCCCAACCACCGTAACTGGCAGCCGTCGTCACCTTCATTCCAGCCATATTGAAGCAACTTTCGAGTGTTTTCACGACGTAGTCCTTCATATCCTCGCGACTCGAACGAGCGAGCACCTTCAGCGATGCCTTACCGCCCTCGATGTCGATGATGGCGAGGTTCGACGAGGTTTCAACCACTTCGGGATAACTCGGAATCATACGCAACACACCGTTGTGACAGCCGTAGATGGCATTCACAAGGTTGTCTTGAATCTCGACGGGCACTTCCATCTTCGGCGTTTCCACTTCCTCGGCGAAGAACTCAATGCCGCTCTCGATGCCCTTGTATTCGTCGATGAAATCGGCTTTCCAGTCTTCGATGCGCTCTTTCAATGCCGGAATATTCTCCTTCGGCAGTGTCAGCACGACCTCAGCCTTGAACGGAATGGCGTTGCGCATATTTCCACCGTGCCAGACGGCCAGACGCGCCTCACATTCCTCAATGGCCTCGCGCACGAAGCGAACCATCAGCTTGTTGGCATTGCCGCGACCTTCGTGGATTTCCAAACCCGAGTGACCGCCTTTCAAACCCTTCAGCGTCACGCGCACGGCAGCATCTTCGGGGTCGGTTTCCACTTCCTTGTAGTCGAGCGTGGCGGTCACGTCGATGCCACCCGCCGAACCGATGACGAACTTACCCCACGTCTCAGAGTCGAGGTTGAGCAGAATGTCGCCTTGTAACTCGTTGTCAGGCAGTGCGTTAGCACCAAACATACCCGTTTCCTCGTCGGCGGTGATGAGCGCCTCAATCGGACCGTGTTTCAGGTCTTTCGCCTCAAGCACAGCCATCATCGCAGCCACGCCCAGACCGTTGTCGGCACCGAGCGTCGTGTTCTTCGCTCTCACCCAATCGCCGTCAATCCACGCTTCGATGGGGTCGGTCTCGAAATTGTGCTTCGACTCCGGCGTTTTCTGCGGCACCATATCCATATGCGCCTGCAAAATCACACCTTTGCGATTCTCCATTCTAGGCGTGGCAGGCTTGCGCATCACCACGTTCTGTCCGCTGTCGATGAATGCCTCGACACCGATTTCCTTGGCGAAATCGAGCAGGAATTTCTGTACTTTCTCTAAGTGTCCGCTCGGACGCGGCACTTGCGTCAGTGCGTAGAAGTTCTTCCAAATGCACTGTGGGTTAAGATTTTGGATTTCGTTCATAATAATAATAGTTAAAGGTTTGATATTAAAGATGTTACGTTGTTTTTAGTTAATGCGAGAACGAGCCACGCATAAATTCCCAAGGCGATGACCAACAGCGTTTGAATCGAGTGGACAATCAGCACGAAATAAAGCGCATCCGTCTCACCCACGCCATAGAGAATCAACATCGTTTTCACCGCGAAATGCCACGGTCCAGCACCATTCGGCGTGGGTACGATGATGGCGAAACTACCGACAATGAATGTCGCCATCGCACAACCGATACTCAACGACTCCATCGCCTCGAAACAGAAGAACGTCAGGTAGTAATGCAGGAAATAGCAGCCCCAAATCGCCAGCGTGTAGAACACAAACAGCGGAATGTTCCGCACGTTTCGCAGCGACACGATGCCCTGCCAAATGCCTGCCAACGACTCCCTCACCTTATTATATATAGTGGACTGCGGACGGCTCGACCTCTTTAGCGCGGCCCTCGACACGAAAAACCACGCCAGAATGCCAATGGCAACGATGCAAACTGCCGTGACAATCCATCCCGTTAAGGTAAAACGGTGGAAAATACCGTCGAGACTCGTGCCCGTCTCCTCGAAAAACGACGAAAAAACACGAAATTGCGTGGCAACCGTCAGCAACGCGATGACCACGACCAACAGCGTGTCGATGGCGCGTTCCGTCACCACCGTTCCCAAGGCTTTCGGAAACGAAACACCGTCTTTCTGCCGCAACACGCCGCATCGCAAAAATTCACCGCTTCGGGGAATCAGCAGCGAGGCCGCATACGACAAAAATACGGCGTGGACGCGCACCGAAGCCCTCGACTTCTCGCCCAACGGCTCCAACGACTGCCGCCACCGCCATCCGCGGAAAACCTGCGCCATAATGCCGAACGGAAACGACAACAGCATCCACGTCCACGACATCTCGCTCGTGAGCACATCGCGGACGCGCTCGAAGTCGAAACCACGATACATCCAGTAGAGAATCGCACCGCCCAGCACGAGCGAAACGACCACGTTCAGCGCATTTTTCCTGTTTTTTTTCACTCTGACTACCCCTTTTCGGTTTTCAAGTCACAAAGTTACGAAAAAACGAGTGAAATGCAAAAGAAAAACTCATTTTTCTTTTCATTTCCGAGTGCATAATTTGGTTTTTCTCTCTTTTAATAGTAATTTTGCAGCCATGAAACTGGTGAAACCCAAGAAAAACCTCGGTCAGCACTTCCTTTGCGACCTCGACATCGCCCGCCGCATCGCCGACACCGTCGATGCTTGTCCCGACATTCCCATCCTCGAAATCGGTCCAGGAATGGGCGTTCTCACCCAGTTCCTCGCCCAAAAACAACGCGAATTCAAAGCCGTCGAAATCGACCACGAAAGCGTAGAATTCCTCCAAAATCACCAACTCCCAACTCTCAACTCTCATCACCCATCACCTAACACCCATCACCCATCACCTAACACCCATCACCCATCACCCATCACTCATCACTCCTCACCCAACTCTCAACTCTCAATTATCGAGGCCGATTTCCTCCGCATGGACCTCAACGAAGTCTTTGGCGGTCGCCCCTTCGTACTCACGGGAAACTATCCCTACGACATTTCCTCGCAGATTTTCTTCAAAATGCTCGACAACCGCGATTTGATTCCCTGCTGCACCGGCATGATTCAGCACGAAGTTGCCCTCCGCATGGCCGCCCAGCCCGGCACCAAAGCCTACGGCATCCTCTCCGTGCTGATGCAGGCGTGGTACGATGTCGAATACCTTTTCACGGTCGAACCCTCCGTGTTCAATCCGCCGCCGAAAGTCCAGTCCGCCGTCATCCGCCTGACGCGAAACGCCGTCACCGACCTCGGTTGCGACGAAAAACTTTTTAAGTGCGTCGTGAAAACCACCTTCAACCAACGCCGGAAAATGCTGCGCGTTTCGCTCCGTCAAATCCTCAATCCGCAGGCATCGGAAGAAAATGCAACATTCTACCATCAACATTCCGATTTTTTGACTTTCCGTCCCGAACAACTCACCATCCAACAGTTCGTCGAACTGACCAATTTTCTGCCACAAAGCATTTAAAAAAATATTAAGAATATATAAATTTATAAAACATGGGGGGGTAAGACGGGGAAATCATCCGATTTCTCATTATTTATATATACCTTTGCATTCAATATGAAATAAAACGGAATTCTGCGAGATTCAACCATTAGTCTCTAAGGCGGCACTCCTCCCGTGTTGCCCGCTTTTACAGCGTCGGCAACAAACCTCGCGCATACGCTCGCGCGAGAAAGGGATTGGTGCGCCCTGAAGAAAAATCCGGATTTTTTGCGCTTATGAAGAACGACAGAATAACAGTAACTTCTCCGTTGTTGCCCGACCTTGACGAGTTTCATTCCATGCTCAAGGAAATCTGGGATAGCAAATGGATAACCAACAACGGCCAGTTCCATAAACAACTTGAGGCGGCTCTGTGCGAATACCTGAAAGTGCCTTATATCAGCTTGTTTACAAACGGTACGCTACCATTGCTGACGGCATTACAGGCACTTCGCATCACGGGCGAAGTCATCACGACACCCTATAGTTTTGTGGCCACGACCCACAGCATTTGGTGGAACGGCTGCAAGCCCGTGTTTGTCGATATTGAGGAATCGACCTGCGGAATGGATCCAGAACGAATCGAAGCCGCCATCACGCCGAAAACAACGGCCATTATGCCCGTTCATTGTTACGGAAAACCCGTGAACATGGAGGCGATTCAAGCCATTGCCGACAAATACGGATTGAAAGTCATCTACGATGCCGCCCATGCCTTTGGTGTGGAAGTGAATGGGAAATCCGTGCTCATGCAGGGCGACATGGCGACATTGAGTTTCCATGCCACAAAGGTATTCAACACGCTTGAAGGCGGTGCATTGGTGGTTCATGACGAAAAGACGAAACAACGCATCGACTATCTGAAAAACTTCGGTTTCGCAGGTGAGACCGAGGTTGTTGCACCTGGCATCAACAGCAAGATGGACGATGTTCGTGCAGCCTACGGTCTGCTCAACCTCAGACAAGTCGATGAGGCCATCGAAAAGCGCCGTCAAGTCGCCGTCCGCTACCGCGAGGCATTGCGAAATGTCCCTGGCATCCGCTTTTTCGATGATATGGCAGGTGTCAAGCACAACTACAGCTATTTCCCCATCTTCGTCAATGCCAAGGAATACGGCACGACACGCGACGAACTCTACTTCAAGATGAAAGAGCAAGGCATTCTGGGTCGCCGTTATTTCTATCCGCTAATCAGCACGTTCAGCACCTATCGCGGACTGTCCAGTGCTGCCCCCGAGAACCTGCCCGTTGCCACAAAAATCGCCAACGAAGTGATTTGCTTGCCGATGCATCATGAATTGAGTGAGCAGGAAGTTGAAGCGATTATACAGTGTGTTAGCAAACCGTGATAATTAATTGTCATTTTACGATTATTATTTTATGACAAAATCGACATTCGCTCCAACGAAACAATCTAACGGATGGTAAATCCCTTTGTTACAAACGGTTATGCCGGTCCTGAAATTTGGCTGAAAAGGTTTGATTGATAGATTAGATATGCAAAGAAAACTGATGCTTCTTGGCGGTATCCGCTATTTGTTGCCCGTTATCAAGGCGGCGCACGAGCAGGGTTACTATGTTATCACTGCCGATTATCTTCCCGACAACATTGCCCATAAATACAGCGACGAGTATGTTAATGTGAGTATCATTGACAAGGAAGCAGTGTTGTGTGTAGCAAAGGAGAAGCAGATTGACGGTATTATGTCGTTTGGGGTTGATCCAGGCGTTGTTTCGGCTTCATACGTGCAGAACCAGATGGGATTGCCCTCATTTGGTCCATACGAATCTGTGTGTATTTTGCAGAACAAAGACAAATTTCGTGATTTCTTGGCCAAAAATGGTTTCAATGTACCCCAAGCTAAAGGCTATACTAAAGTTGAAGATGCTCTGGCTGATGCTTCAATTTGGGAATATCCCATCATCGTAAAGCCTACTGATGCGGCAGGTAGCAAGGGTGTTACCCGTGTGGATCATGCAAATCAACTGAAAGAGGCTGTTAACTATGCTTTCGACAAGTCCCTTTCAGGTCATATCATCATTGAGGATTTCATTGAAAAGCAGGGCTGTTCTTCCGATACGGATAGTTTTTCGGTTGATGGTAAGTTGAAATTTGTGAGTTTCAATGCCCAGCGTTTCGATTTGAATGCCACCAATCCTTACGCTCCGGCAGCATACTCATGGCCTTCTACGTTCACCAAGGAGCAAGAAGAATACCTGTCATCTGAGATTCAGCGTCTTATTACATTGTTGGGGATGAAAACCAACATCTATAACATCGAAACACGTATTGGTACCAATGGCAAACCTTACATCATGGAATTGACCCCTCGTGGTGGCGGCAACCGTCTCTGCGAGATGTTGCGTTATGCCACTGGTGTGGATATGATTACGGCAATGACCCGTTACATCGTTGGTGATTCGGTGCCAGAAATTGAACAGAAACCCTATAACGGGCATTGGGCAGAGATTATTCTCCATGCGGATAAAGCAGGCTCTTTTGACCATCTTGAAATCTCCAAAGATTTGCCTGCTGAAGTGATCGAAGAAGATTTGTGGGTTAAAAAAGGCGATAAAGTAGAATCATTCGAAGGTGCTAATAATGCTATAGGTACATTAGTGCTGAAATTTAATACAAAAAAAGATTTGGAAGATAATCTAGTCGATGTTTCGAGTTTTTTAAGTGTGATAGTCTTATAAAAATTAACTATATGAGAGAAAAACTAATAATAGTTGGTTTGGGAACCAACGCAAGGCATGTCTATGAGTTTATTAAATATTATGAATTATATGATGTGGTTGGATTTGCAGTAAACAGCATCTATAAAACAACCGATAGTTTTTATGGTTTACCTGTTTATTCTCTTGAGAATCTCGTTGAAGAATATGGAAATGAAGATTTTGTGGTATTTGTGGCTTTGTTATGGAATCATCTGAATAGGGACAGAAAGCAATTATATGATTTTTGTAAATCGAAAGGGTATAGAATGGTAAACCTAATTTCCCCTAAGTCCATAATAAAAGGAAACATATTAGGTGATAATTGTTGGGTTCATGACTTTGTTATTATTCAAAATGATGCAAAACTTGAATCTGATATTGCTATTATGGCATACTCGTTGATAGGTGCAGATACCCATGTGTCTTCGCATTGCTTTTTTGGAGCCAGGTCAGTATTAGGAGGCGGCAGTTCTATTGGAGAACAGAGTTTTGTTGGTATAAATGCAACGGTATTTGATGACACTACAATTGGGGAAAAATGTATTATCGGCGCTTGTACTGCTGTGAAAAGAAATATGCCAGATTGTTCAAAATATATAACAAAAACAGAGGATATTGTGATTAAGCAATATTCAGAAGCCGAAATAGAAGACAAGCTGGTTTTTAGTAAAAATGTAAGGTGAATTGTTATTATAAAACTTTCGTTGAATACTGATATGGTAACAAACTAACAATTTAGTGATTAATATGAATCAATCAGTTTTAGGATTATATTTCGAAGAGTTTGAAGTTGGCTCTGAGATTAAGCATTCGCTCTCAAAGACGATTTTCGAGAGTGACAACAATTTTTTTAGTTTGATGACGATGAACCATCATCCGGTTCACACGAATGTGGATTATGCCAGTCATAACCAGCACGGAAAGATTTTGGTCGTTGGAACGTTGGTGTTTTCACTTGTGGTAGGCATGACGGTTCCTGATGTTAGTGGGAAGGCCATCGCTAACCTTGGTTATGAGGATATTAAGCATCTGGCACCGACCTTTGTCGGAGACACTCTTTATGCTAGGACAAAAATACTTGACAAGAGAGAGTCAAAGTCAAAAAACGACCGAGGAATCATCTATGTTGAAACTATCGGCTATAACCAGCGAGGCGAGGATGTGATATCTTTCCGTCGCAATGTTTTGGTAAAGAAAAAATATTAACTAAATATAAATCATAATGAAAGAAAATCTTTTAATGCGCAGTTTGATGTTCGTTCCTGCGCACAATCAGAAGTTGTTGGATAGCTCAGTTCGTCGTGATGCTGATGTACTCCTGTTGGATGTAGAGGATTCTGTTCCTATTTTTGACAAACAACTGGCGAGAGATAACATCAAGGCATTCGTTCAACGTGACGACCTTGAAGGAAAACTCATTTTTCCTCGTATCAACGACCGTGAGAGTGGCGAATTATTGAAAGACCTTACACAACTCACGATAGAGGGGGTACATGGTTTTATGTATCCGAAATCAACTTGTGGAGAAGACATTTATTTCGTTGGAAAACTATTGGAAACCATCGAATACGAAAAACATATTCCAATCGGTACTTTTAAGATTATTCCTCTGATTGAAACGGCTGGTGCCATTGTTAACATTAAAGATATTTGTATGGCAAATGAGCGTGTGGTGGCCGTTGCATTTGGTTGTGAGGATTATGTGACCGACCTCCGAGGAAAACACGATGATGAAGGAAATAGCATTTTCTTTGCTCGAAATATGATTGTCAATGCCGCTCGCTTTGCCGGAGTGATTCCCATTGACACGGTTCATATCAAAGTCCACGATTTGGAAGATTTGGAAAAAGAGGTGAAATTGGGTAAGGAACTTGGTTTTGAGGGAATGTTGGTACTCAATCCAAAGGAACTCCCCATCGTCCACCAATATTACTCACCTTCGGAAGAAGAAGTCGCTTGGGCGACAGAGATGGTCGAATTGGCAGAGGAGGCCGTGCGAGAGGGTAATGGTGTTGCCGTTAAAGACAACAAGTTTATCGGCCCCCCGATGGTCAAAATGGCAAAGAACATCTTGGCAAAACACGATATGATTAGTTGGAAAACACCTCAAGAATAAGAAATGAAACCCCTCTCATTCGTTAGTGCAGATGAAGCCGTAAAGGTTGTTAAACCGCACGACCATATCCATATCAGTAGCGCAGGTCACGTTCCTCAAATCCTGATTGAGGCATTGTGCCGACGTGCGGACGCTGGCGAATTGGAGGACATTCATTTCCATCATTCATACACTGAGGGACCAGCGATGTATTCCCATCCGAAATACAAGGGAATATTCGTTGACCAGGCTTTTTTTATCGGTCCGACAGTGCGACCCAATGTCAACTTGGGAATTGCTGATTACATTCCCGTCCATCTGTCGGAAACTCAGAAACTTTATCGCGACGGAATAGTTCCGTGCGATGTGGCGATGGTTTCCGTTTCCACACCAGGCATGGGAGGGTATGTTTCTCTTGGTGGCTCAGTGGACTGCTCTGTAGCCGCCCTTGAGGTCGCCAAAATTAAAATAGCAGTAGTTAATCGCTATGTTCCGCACACCTATGGCGATGCATTGGTGCCGATTGACAGCTTTGACTACTTCGTAGAGGATAATAGGTCGTTGCCCGAACATCGTTCAATGATTCCATCGGAGATAGAGGAAAAGATTGGTAGAAATTGTGCAGAGCTGATTGAAGACGGCTCTTGCCTGCAAATGGGCATTGGCGCATTGCCAGACGCCATTGCTTTTTTTCTCAGAGATCGACGCGATTTAGGAGTCCATACAGAAATGTTTTCAGCAGGCATTTTGGAACTCATGAAGATGGGAGTTGTGACAGGAGCCAACAAGAAGATTGACAGGGGAAAGTCTGTTGCCTCTTTTCTTTTGGGAATGAAAGACCTGTACGATTATGTCGATTTCAATCGTAGCATATTGATGATGGACATTGGCTATGTTAACGACCCGTATGTCATCTCTAAAAATCCGAAAGTAGTTGCTGTGAATTCTGCCGTTCAAATTGATTTGACAGGACAGATTTCAGCCGACTCGGTCGGAACACGCATCATCAGTGGTACAGGAGGTCAATTGGATTTTGTGAAGGGTGCAACTCTATCCGAAGGCGGGAAGTCCATCACGGCATTCCCTTCCAGAGCAAAAAATGGGCAAAGCAAGATAGTTCCTGTTCTTGATGAAGGTGCAGGAGTTGTCACACCAAGAGCCGATGCCCATTGGGTGGTGACAGAACATGGTGCCGTGGATTTAACAGGATTGGCATTACAGGAACGGGCAAAAAAACTGATTAGCATTGCCCATCCTAATGATAGGGAAATGCTTGAAAAAGCTGCGTATGAGAGATACTGTAAGTTAAGATAAGAAACTGGTGCATCAGGACAAGTTAAAACATAAAGCCGAATCGGGAATGGTCTAGTCTGCCATCCTGAATTAATGAAATAGGGAGTGATGGCAGAGTCTGGACGGAATTATGTGATAAGGAAAATATAAATGGCAAAGCAATCATTAAAAGACAAGACTGTTGATCGGTGTCACTAGATTTGGCGTAGGCCTAAGTTGGGGTAGCGCAATTTTGTATTGCATAGAAAAAAGCCCTTTGTAAAAATTAGTTCTATAACTTAAAGTTAATAATATTTTATTAGACAGTAATACAGGTTGAAAAATAATAGCAGTTCCATAAAAGCAGGTGCCGTCATTTCTTATTTTTCGGTATTTTTGAATATCGCAATTACTTTTTTTTATACACCATGGATGATACGGCAAATAGGTGTTTCGGACTATGGTTTGTATAGTCTCGTAATCACCTTTTTGTCCTATTTTGTAATGGATTTCGGATTGTCTGGAACTGTGACAAGGTTTATAGCGAAATATCGGGCAGAAGGAGATGAACTTAAAGTGTCAAACATGATAGGTCTCATAACAAAATGTTATTTGGTTATTGATGCTTTAATTTTCTTGGTTTTATTAATCGTCTTTTTCTTTATATCGAATATCTTTCAAGGATTAACCCCATTAGAGATTGAAAAACTAAAAGTACTTTATGCTATTGCGGGTCTATTTAGTGTGCTGACATTTGTGTTGCAACCTGCAAAAGGAGCTTTAATGGCCTATGAGTTTTTTGTTGAAAGCAAATTATTAAGTATGCTTCACAAAGTCGGCACAGTTGTGTTGATCGTTATAGCATTAATTATGCATGGGGGGGTGTTTGTTCTAGTTTTAATTAACGGTGCGGTAGGGTTGATAGTTTCTATATTAAGATATCTAATTCTTGTTAGGAAAGCCCATCTGAAAATTAATTGGAATTATTTTGATGTTTCTGAGATGAAGAAATTATTCTCATTTTCTTTCTGGATTTTTCTGATTTCGATGGCACAGCGATTTAGGTTATCTTTTATGCCATCATTACTCGGTATCTTTTCCAATTCTACTCAAATATCTATTTTTGCACTTGGAATGTCTATTGAAGGGATGGTGTGGGTGCTTTCAACTGCTCTCAATGGATTGTTCCTTCCAAAGGTTTCTCGATTGAGCCACCAAGGAAACACCGTTGCCATCACAAACTTAATGATTAAGGTCGGACGTATTCAACTATTTATAATATCTCTCATTTTATCTGGTTTTGCCATTGTCGGAAAGCAATTTTTGCATTTGTGGGTCGGTGACGATTTTCAATTGTCATATTACGTGTTATTGTTGCTGACAGGAAGTAATTTTATTTCCCTTACGCAGCATGTAGCTTCAGATTTGGTATATGCAGAAAATAAAGTTCGTTATACTGCTTCTTTGACATTTATAGCCTCAGGTTTAGCACTTTTGGGATCTATTCTATTAGCCCCCCGGTTTGGGGCTGTAGGTTGTGCGCTGTCATTTTTTGCAGCCATGATGTTAAATATTGTTCAACTGAATGTATTTTACAAAAAGAAACTCCATATTGAAGTCGGACGTTTCTTTCGAGAATGTCATTTTCAAATAGTTCCTATCTTGGCCGTTCTTTTTGTCGTGTTTTTCTTTTTGTCCACAAAAGTTCGATTGGATAACTGGGGAACATTGATATTTTTTGCTGGAACATACGCTTTGTGCTATGTATTAGTTTCTTATGTTTTTCTTTTCAACAATGAAGAGAAAAACATAGTCCGGCAAGTATGCCGAGTTAGAAAAGGTGAGAAAAGATTTTTTTAATAACATAATTATATGCAGAAAATAAAATCTTATGCACCAGTAATCATTCCTACGCTGAATCGCTATGTTCATTTTAAACGATGTCTTGAGTCGTTGGAAAATTGTACTGGAGCAGAATTTACAGACGTTTACGTCGGTTTGGATTATCCTCCATCAGAAAAATACGTGGAGGGTTGGACCTTGATAGACGATTATTTAGCAGAAAAAGAAAAGAATAATAAATTTAATAAACTGATAGTGTTCAGACGAGACCACAATTGTGGAGTTGGAAAAGAAGGCAGTAATGGCCGTTTGCTGCTTACAGAAATTCAATCATTATTATATGACAGATACATTTTTTCTGAAGATGACAATGAGTTCTCTCCGAATTTTCTAGAATATATGAATAAGGCATTGGAAAAGTATAAGGAGATCCCACATGTTATTAAAATTTCAGCCTATACTCCAACCATTTTTGGACAATTAACAGATAAAACGACTTTTTTTGGAATTGATACGCCTGCTTATGGGCTTGGTTCATGGTTCAAAAAGGAAAAAGAGATAAAAATCATTGATTATGTAGAGATAGAGAAAGAACTCAAATCTTCTTTGAAGGCTATGTGGCATTTGTTTTGGTGTTACCCTGCATTGATTTATATGGCAGTACACATGGTGAAATCTAAAAAAAATTATGGAGACATAAGATATAGTATGCATAATTTCCTTTATGGTACATTTACTCTCCAACCTACACAATCTTTGGTTCGAAACTGGGGGGCAGACGGATCTGGATTGCATAGTGGTGTAGTAAAAGGGCTTGACAAAGAAATAATACAAACAGATTGCCATTTTAATCTATATGAGATTCCGTATGAGTACCCAGAACAATTGCTGAAAAGATTACGGTACAGAAATATGCCATCGAATGTTTTCAAATACTCGGTCTATTGGCTTTATAAATTTTTATATGTGGTGTGGTTCTATTTCTCAAAATGAGAGATTCTGCAAACAAAACTAATACTTTTTGGGAAATGGATTGCAATAGATAGCCGAAGTTTAGCGGGGCAATAGTGAGTTAATGTATAGAAAGAAAAGATGATATGATTTTTAATTTATGATTAATAATTGGAATATTAGCATGAAGAAAGCGATTAGTGTTCTGTCGTTTTTCTTAACACTTATTTATTTTCTTAAAACCATTGGTCATATTGAAGATTATTCTGTACTATTGGTTGACTTGGGAAATGTACTTATAGGTATATGTTGTATATTGCTTGTTATTTCATCAAGAAAAACCTATTTTAATAAACTGATGGTTGGTTTTTTATTATATTTATTGTTGAATATACTTATTTGTAAACCGCCATCTATTTTTTCTCCTTATTTGAGGCTGCTTTATATGTGTTTTGTGTTATTGGTAATTTCTCCAATTATACAGAACGATAATTTTAGAAAACTGAGGGAAAATAGTTTCTTGTATATGTGTGTTTTTTCCGTTATAATTTCTTTGGTTTCTTTTGTCTTTTATTTTTTGGGAATTAATTTTTTTAATGGCGACGAGGAAAGACTTGCAGATTATTTATCTCATGGTGGATGGTTCGCTGGGCTCACCAAACATTCAATGCTTCTTGGACCTGTGAGTGGAATCGCTTCAGTCTCAATGTTTGCATTATTTCTCAAAACAAAAAAGTACATATATATAGTTTTTTTTCTGTTCTGTTTGAGTTCCGTTTTATTTTCCGCTTCTCGCGGGGCTTTATATTCAGTAATTGTAGCTGTTGTTGTTATGGTGGTTAAAGCATCTAAATCCATGTCAGTTTTTTTAAAAAGGTTTGCATTCCTTTTTACACTTTCATTCTTTTTATTTGCATTCTCAGATACATTGTTGAGTGGTATTATGCATAAGTATGAAGTCAGAGACGTAGATCAGGAGGGTGTATTTGCCTCTCGCCAGGTCCGTATGGAGCATCGTATGGACGAATTCTTGGCAAATCCATTTGTGGGCATAGGCTTTGCATCATTAGATTTGAAATACGAAGGTGAGTATTCTGATACTGGGGTCGTTGAGCCAGGATCTTCATGGTTGGCAATATTGTCAATGACAGGTTTGTTTGGATTCTTTTTTGTCTTTTTGATTTTTTTCAAATCATTTAAATACACTTATAACGAAAATTCTCTTGAATCAACGGCAAAAATTGGTGTTTTATCAATGTTTGTTATACATATGCTAATTGAGGGGTATTTTTATGCAGCTGGATCTCCTTTGTTTTTCATGGTATGGTTGACATTGGGCGCGTCTGTTGACAATAAGTATAAAATTTTGTCATGAATATTTGTGTTGTTGCTACAGCTTCCCATCGTGGCGGAGCATTGACTATCTATAAGCAATTCCTTTCTCATTTAGAGAAAGAGAAACGGGAAGATGAATATTACATATTAGTAGCTCCTAATATGCCACAACGGTGTATTGATGGAGTAAGGTATATGATTGTAAACACTTCTTCAAGTTTAAAGCGAATAGTTTTCGATTTGTTTAATTTTAAAAGGATAATTCATTGTCAGGGAATAAAAATCGATGTGTTGTTATCTTTACAAAACACGGCTGTTAGGTGTGATAAGAGTATTCCTCAGTTTATTTACTATCATCAGTCTCTACCTTTTTTCAATTACGGATACAATCTTCTTTCACATGCAGGTCGATCATATTTTTTTTACCATTATCTTTATCCTTTTTATGTAAAACTTCTTTCTCATGGCAATGTGGGGTACATCGTTCAGACCGATTTTATAAAAGATTGTTTCGAAGAAAAATACAAAAATCTCGCTTATAATACAATATATAGCTGTTTCCCTGATGTGGAAGATGAGGATGAAAATCTTATTAAGGATTTTGAATACGAAGATGAAACTGTCAATTTTATCTATCCAGCTATACCGGCAGATTACAAAGAGCATGATACTCTATCCTATGCACTCAGCAGGATTGAAAAGATTTCCCCTCATGTTTTTGATAAAATTCGCATTCACCTTACTTTTAAGGCGGAATCGTATCCGAAGTTTTCTAATTTAGTTGAGACTTTGCATCAGGAGAAACAGTTTGTTTTTCATGGTAGGGTTGGGCATGAGCAACTACTTTCAATGTTTAAAAGTAGCAAAGGGGTACTTTTTCCAAGTATGATGGAAACAATCGGACTTCCTATGCTTGAAGCGGCGGCATTGGGTATACCTGTCGTGGCGAATGATTTGCCATTTGTACATTCTGTTATTAATAATTATGAAGGGGTGTCTTTTATAGAACCTCGTAACTATGAACAATGGGCTCAGAAAATGTTGCAATTATGTGAACAATCCTTTCATTATCCTAAATTGAAAGGAAGAGGTAGTTCTTGGCCAAAAGTATTTGATCTGTTAAGAAATTCCGATAAATAATAAGATGAATACCATCTTTCTCACCATGTCCAATATCCAAGAATTGGGCAATCATGGGATCTATTCCGATTTGATCCGGAAATTCCGCGACGAAGGTCATCAGGTGACAATTGTGACGCCACGTGAACGTCGTTTGGGAGAGCAAACGAGTCTTAAAGAAGTGGATGGCGTCCAAATTCTTGGTGTCCGCACGCTCAATCTTCAGAAAACCAATGCCATTGAGAAAGGCATCGGGCAGGTGATGGTGGAGAGGCTATTTAAGCAGGCCGTCAAAAAACACTTGGGCAATCTTAAGGCAGATTTGATTCTATACTCTACACCACCCATCACGTTCCCGAAAGTGATACAATATCTGAAGAAATCCAATCCACAAGCCAAAACATATTTGTTGCTGAAGGATATTTTTCCACAAAACGCAGTGGATTTGGGTATGATGAGCAAATCGGGTGTGAAAAGTGCGTTGTATCGCTTCTTCCGAAAGAAAGAGAAAAAACTCTATGCCTTGTCCGACCATATCGGCTGCATGAGTCCTGCCAATGTGCAATATATTTTGAAACACAATCCAGAAATTGCGACTGATAGGGTGGAAGTGGCACCCAACTCATACGAGGTTCAAGAAACAACAGTTCTGACGGAAGAACAGCGCAGGTTGATTCGGCAGAAGTACGATTTGCCTACAGAAAAGCCCATTCTTATTTACGGCGGCAACTTGGGCAAGCCGCAGGGCATTCCGTTCTTGATAAAATGTTTGGATGCCAACGCTGGCCGAGAGGATTGCCATTTCGTGGTAGTGGGCAATGGTACGGAATACGGCAAATTGGAAGCGTGGTTTAATTCCAAACGCCCCCAGAGCGTATCGGTTTTCCAACGCCTACCCAAGGAAGACTACGACCAACTGGTTCGTGCCTGCGATGTCGGGTTGATATTTTTGGATTATCGTTTCACAATCCCCAACTATCCTTCTCGCCTGTTACCTTATCTGATGGAGAAAAAGCCCATCATTGCCGCCACAGACCCGAATTGCGACACGGGCAGTATTGCCGAGCAAAACGGCTACGGTTTTTGGTGCCCAAGCAACGACGTGGACGCTTTTACACAATGTGTGGATAAGATTTTGAAGTCGGATTTGGCTCAAATGGGAGAAAAGGGCTATCAATTCTTTTTGGACAATTACACGATTACGCATACTTACAATGCTATTATGAAGCATTTTTGAAACAAAACATTGAGATATTATGACTAATTACGATTTATTACTTGAAAAAATAAGAGCCTTGGGTATGGATTACCGCTGGGCAGGTATGTTTGTTAAAAAACTGAAGGACGACGAAGTGGCATTTCCCGTAGCCGATGATGAAAAGAAACGCTGGGCTTTAGAACGTGGCTTCTATCCAGGACGTATCGAATTATACGGTTTGACGGAAGATAATTACAAGGATTATGTTCCCGATTTCCAATATTTCATGCTGCACCCGATGAACAACCATTTCTTGAAGTGGCTCGACAAAACCACATTGAAATATGTGCTCAACAGCAATGGCTGCGAAGATACCATGCCGGAGTATTATGTGTATGTTGAAAATGACCTATGTGGCGGCCGTTTCACTTATTTGATGGATTGTCCCACGGATATTCCAAAAGACAAAGATTTCCTGTGGAATCTTCTTCAAAGGAAAAAGGTTCTTGCCATGAAACCCAACTCTGGCTCGTCGGGAGGATTGGGATTTATTAAGTTAGAATTGCGCGAAAACGGGCTTTACGAGAACAACAAACCTATAGATATGCCTCGTTTTGAGGAAATTCGCGACACGATGCGCAACAATATCATTACAGAATACTGCCATCAGCATCATAAATTGGCAGAGGTTTGGCCCGACAGCGAGTGTACGCTGCGCGTGATTATGTGCAAAGACCCGAAGGAAGACAAATACGAGCCAACCACATGGTCGTGCGCGGTGTCGTATGCTCGTTTTGGTACTTCTGCAAATGGTGGCGCCAGCAATTTGTCCTCGGGCGGTGTTGGTGTCGGTTTCGATTTTGAAACAGGTAGTTACAAGGATTTCTGTATCCGTTACAAACGCTTCACTCCTGACGGTAAATGGATGCTGGATCGTCATCCTGACACTGGTATTGTATGGAAAGACAACGGGCTGCCCAACTGGGCTTTTGTCCGTAACAAAATTGATCAATTATGCCAACACATTTCTTCGCTGGATTACCTTGGATTGGATATTATTATTACGGAAGATGGAATGAAGTTGTGCGAAATCAATTCGCATCCTGCTATTGATTATGAACAAATCATGTGTGGCCCTGTGCTAGGTAACAAAGCCATTAAAAAATTTTTTGATTTCAAAGGTCTCAATAAACATGATGCCACGGAGTTTAGCAAAGCCTATTTTGAAAGCCAACAATAGTCATGTATAAACACTTTTTTAAGCGAGTTCTCGATTTCCTTATCTCGTTTGTTGCATTGATATGCATTAGTCCAATACTTCTGGTTTTTATAGTCGTATTGCATGTTGCCAATAAAGGCGCTGGGGCTTTCTTCTACCAAGAACGCCCGGGTAAGGACGGAAAAATTTTCAAGGTCATTAAGTTTAAAAGTATGACTGACGAGAAGGATGAGAATGGGGTGCTGCTTCCAAACGACCAACGAATCACTAAAGTTGGTAAGTTTATCCGTAAATTCTCCATTGATGAACTTCCTCAACTCATCAATATACTCAAAGGAGATATGTCGCTCATAGGTCCTCGTCCTTTGTTAAAACGGTATCTTGAACTATATACACCCGAGCAGGCAAGACGCCACGAAGTTAGACCAGGTCTTACGGGTTGGGCACAAGTTCATGGACGAAACAATATCTCATGGTCGGAGAAGTTCAAACTCGATGTTTGGTATGTTGACCATTGCTCTCTTTGGGTGGATATAAAAATCATATTTATGACAATAAAAAACGTTTTTGCTGGTAAGGATGTGTCAGTTATGAGTGGTTCTTTTGATGGCACAAATTAAATTGCATTAAATATGAAAGCATTAGTAATAGCGGGTGGACTGCCGCAGATAGAACTCATTAAACAACTTAAGGCCCGTGGAATAGAGGCTTTGTTGGCCGATGGTAGCCCCAATGCTGTGGCACGACCTTATTGCGACAAGTTTTTCCATGTGGATGTGTTCGACATGGAGGCCATCAAGAATATCGCTATCAAGGAAAAAGTCGATTTTCTGATTACGGTGTGTGCCGACCAAGTGCTGCTGGTCGTGGCCAAAGTGTCGGAAGTTCTTGGTCTTCCGTGCTATATTGATTATGAAACTTGCCAAAATGTGTCGGACAAGATTCGCATGAAGCGAATTTTCAAAGCGAATGGCATCCCAACGACAGATTATGTGGAGACCGACCATCTTGATATGGATGTGATTGGCAAGCTGAACTATCCTTTGGTGGTGAAGCCCGTGGATGCCTATAGTTCCAAGGGGGTGAGAAAAGCCGATAATTTGGAGGAACTAAAACAATATTACGAAGAAGCCCACAAGATAAGCCGAAGCGGTGGCGTGATTGTGGAGGAGTTTTTTGTTGGAGACGAAATCAGCGTGGATGCCTTCGTGGTTAATGGAAAAGCACATGTGTTGAATGTCACGAATAGCGAGAAAGTAAAAGACAAAGATCGTTTCGTCATCTTCCGAGGCCGTTATCCAGTAAAAGCATCGGAAGCGGTTATGCGGCAGATTGAAGAGATTTGCCAGAAGATAGCTGACGGTTTCGGTTTGGTGAATGCGCCTTTGTTGGTGCAGTTGCTCCACAATGGCGACAAGGTTTCGGTGCTTGAGTTCTGTGCCCGCACGGGTGGTAACATGAAGTATTTGTTGATTAAATATGCGTCGGGTGTTGATGTCATTGGTGCCACTATTGACATCACGCTTGGGAAAGACCCCGATTTGAGCAAGAAAACCCAATCTTATCATGTCGTAGTAAACGATTTCATTTATTGCCAACCAGGTGTTTTCGACCATTTCGAAGGCTTTGAGGAACTTGAAAAAGAAGGAATCATCAACGAATTTCATCCTGTTAGGATAAAGGGCACTGAAATGCGCGGCGTGACCAGCAGCAGCGACCGCATCGCAGGTATGAACATCGTGGCGGATTCGATTGAGCAGTATAATGAGAAATTGCGCCAAATTAACAATGCCGTAAAAGTGATGGATGCCGAAGGCAACGACATCATGCGGCACGATTTGTTACCAGAATTGAAATAATAATTTAAAATATCGAGAATAATGAAGTACTACACAATGCCTGAAACTCGCGAGTTTCTTGAAAGTATTGGTATGCCTGGCGGCGACCTTTACGATTTGCCAACATCAGAAAAACGCTTCCCCGACGGAGGCCAGTATCGTTTTGAAGTTCCCGGAATACAGGGACCCGGCCCGATGAAAGCCTTGCTGGAGGCTTTGGATGAATACGGCGTTCAAATCCACCGTGTCACCCAAACCAAGGGCATCATGTTCCTGACGGACGAGGAAATTACGAAGATGGTGGAATATGCCAAAAAGTGGAATGTGCAACTGGTTTTGGCCTGCGGTCCGCGTGCTACGACTGACACTTCCGCATCAGTGAAGACGGAAGAAGGTCAACGTATGGGTTATCGTCTTCGCGGTGAGGAACAGATCGCTCGTGGTATTGAGGAAATCCGTCGTGGTGCCCGTTTGGGTGTGCGCGGCTTCCTGATTTATGACGAAGGTCTGCTTTGGGCGTTGAACGAAGCCCGCAAAAAAGGTTTTATTCCAGCCGACTGCCATTTCAAAATTTCAGCCCATAGCGGACATGGAAACCCGTGTTCGGTGCATGTGCTGGAAACTTTGGGTGCCGACTCCATCAACCCTGTGCGTGATATTCAGGTGCAGATGTTGGCTGGTATGCGTGCTGCCATTGATGTGCCAATCGACTTGCACACGGAGAATCCAAAGTCGAGCGGTGGCTTTATTCGTCACTATGAAGTGCCCGATTTCATCCGCGTGGCTGCTCCTGTCTATCTGAAAACGGGTGGCTCGGTAGCTGCCAACCACAGTTACGACACCACCGAGAAAGAGGCCAAGCAACGTGCCAAGCAAATCATGCTCGTCAAGCGCGTCATCGACACTTATTATCCCGAGGCCATCGTGTCGCCGAAAATTAGCAATCAATAATAATGAAACATCATAGTTACAATCCGGACTTCAATTTTGTGAAGGCTCCGGTGGAATTCAACAAATACACCGACCGCGACACGCTCCAGTATTGTCTTGGTGCTACGCTTTACATGCCTGGCACCAAGGACATCAAGGATAAGGTGGTGAACCATCAGTTGGACGTCACTTCGTTGGTGATGTGCTGCGAGGATGCCATCAAAGAGGAAGACCTGCCCATTGCCGAGCAGAACATCCTCGACCACATGGATTTCTTCGCCGATAAAATTGCAGCCGGAGAACTGACCCACGACGATATTCCTTTGATTTTCGTGCGTGTGCGCAACGTCCAGCATTTTAAGGAATTTGCCCAACGCATCACAGCCAAACAAGCCTCGGTGCTGACCGGTTTTAACTTCCCGAAGTTTGACACCAAAAATGCGCTTGAGACCCTTCGAACCTTGGTGGAAGTCAATAGCCGTTTGGGAGTCGTGCTGTATGGAATGCCGATTCTTGAGGGCGAGGAAGTGGCTTTCCGTGAGTTGAGAAACAAGGAATTGCTCTTGTTGCGCAATATTCTCGAACCCTATAAGGATTTGATTCTCAATATTCGTGTGGGCGGTACGGATATGTCGTCGCTGTTCGGTGTGCGTCGTGGCATCAACTCTACCGTATATGACATCATGCCCGTGCGCGACGCGTTGAGCGATGTACTGAATTTCTTCAATCGTTTCAACGACTACTGCGTTTCGGCAGCGGTTTGGGAGTATTTCCGTGCCTACAAAGACGACGACATCAACGATGTGATTAAGCGCAATTTCCGCAATGCGCTCATCAAGGGCGACGAGATTGTCAATCCTGCCATCGACGGCTTGCTCAAAGAGGTGCTTATCGACCGCGCCAATGGCTTTGTGGGCAAAACCATCATCCACCCGACCCATGCACGCTTCGTGAACGCGATGTTTGCCGTGGTGGAAGAGGAATACCACGATGCGGTGCAAATCCTTCACACTTCGGGTGGCGTGGTCAAGAGTGAGCACGGCGACAAGATGAACGAGATTGGTCCGCACCGCCGTTGGGCTGAAAAAATCGCGAAAAGAGCCGATATTTACGGTGTCATCAAGAATGAGGATTCGGTGTTGAGCCTTGTTTTAGGCGGAAAGGAATGACAAGCATGAAAATCGTTTTAGGAACCATGAATTTCGGTCCGCAGTTGGACTTGGAGGCCAGTCGCACGATGGTGAATGCCTACCTTGCCACAGGCGGACGGGAATTGGACACGGCCTACGTCTATAATGGCGGAACGACGGAAGACTATTTGGGCGAGATTTTGCCCGAACTGAATCCGCAAAGTTACGAGATTGCCACGAAAGTGCATCCGCGCATCACGGGGAAACTCGACCGCGAAACCATTCTGATGGAGTTCACGGAATCGTTGCGTCGCATGAAGCGTGATTCGGTCGATTTGCTTTATTTCCATTTTCCCGACGGAAAAACTCCCATCGATGAGGCTTTGGAAACCGTTGCCGAATTGCACGAACAAGGCAAAATCAAGGAACTGGGATTGAGCAACTATCCCGCTTGGCAGGTCATAGAAATCGCTTACAAGTGCGACAAAATCGGATGCCCACGCCCGACGGTCTATCAAGGTATGTACAACGCCCTTTGCCGCAACGTGGAGCCGGAACTTTTCCCTGCGATTCGAAGCCTTGGAATGCGTTTCTATGCCTTCAATCCTTTGGCTGGCGGTCTGCTGACGGGCAAGCACCATCATTTTGAGGATGCTCCCGAACCAGGTCGTTTCGCCCGACTGAAAAGTTACCGCGACCGCTATTGGAAACATTCCTATTTCGACGCCATCGAGCAAATCAAGCAGGCTTGCGAGAAAGAAGGAATCGCGATGGTGGAAGCCGCCTATCGTTGGCTGGTGAACCATTCCTGTATGAATACCGAATTGAACGACGGCATCCTGCTCGGTGCTTCGCGTCAAGAGCAGATGGAGCAAAATCTTGCCGCGGCGAAGAAAGGTTCGTTGCCAGAAAACATTATTGCTGCGATGGACGAGGCCTGGGAAATCGCCAAGCCCGACAGTCCGGCGTACTTTAAATTTATTTGAGAATAATGAACGTATCACAATCGTTTTTCGCGGAGATAGACAAAATCGCGAAACGTGAAGTTCCCACAGAGGTGATGGAACGGGCAAGACGCTCACTGCTTGACTATTTGGCGGTGACTTGTGCCGGAGCCGCTTTCCAAAAGGAAAAACTCAATCGATATTTTGACTTTTCCCAACCCGAAAGAGGCGATTTCAAGGCCATCGGAACGGCTAAAAACCTTGTCTTGAAAGAGGCGGTTTTCCTCAACGGACTCAATGCCCATGCTTTGGACTTCGACGACGGCACCAATTCGGGCATCATCCATCTTGGTTCGCCCATTTTCTCGCTGTTGCTGCCTTTGGCACAACGCTATGGCACTACCATTGAGAATATGCTGAAAGCAGCCATCGTCGGCTATGAGGCTTCTTATACTTTGGCCGTTTCCATCCAACCGAAACACAAGGCTTTGGGCTATCATGCCACGGGAACCTGCGGCACGATTGGCGCGACCTTGGCGGCGGCATATATGCTTGGTTTTTCAGAAGAGGAACGCTATCAAGCCTTTGCAACGGCCTGCGTATCGGCTTCGGGAATGTTGAAAGTGCTCGACGACGGTTCGGAACTGAAACCCTACAATGTGGCGAAAACAGCCTTGTTGTCTTTGACGAGCCTTCAATTGGCCAAGTCGGGTTTCAAAGGACACGCCGATCCGCTGGGTGGCTATCGTGGTTTCCTGAAAATGATGTCGGGCGACGAGAATACCGAAATCAAGCCGACTTTGCTGAATGGCACTTACGCCATCATGAAGAGTTATACCAAGCCCTACGCTTCATGTCGTTACACCCATCCGCCTGTTGAGGCTGCCATCCATTTGCGCAACCAATTCGGATTGAAGCCCGAAGATGTCGAACAGATGAAGGTGGAAACCTACAATCTTGCCGTTTCGGGACACGACCACACCGACATCCAGGGGGCTTATTCTGCGAAAATGAGTACGCCGTATAGCGTGGCAGTAGCACTTGCCTACGGCAAAGCAGGTTTGCAAGAATTCGGGGAAGAAGTTTTGGAGAACGAAGTCATAAAAGCTTTGACGAAAAAGGTGCAAGTCGTGGCTGACGACGAAATGAGCAGCATTTTCCCCGACAAGCAAAGTGCTGTGTTAACCATCCAGACTTCCGACAACACGTATTCCGAGCGTGTCGATTTCCCGAAAGGCGAACCCGAAAACCCGATGACGGAAACGGAATTTCGCGAGAGATATGAGGCTTTGATGGCCTTTGGAGAGATTGAAAAAGAAGTCTATACGGCCATCTACGATTTGATAAACAAGCCTGAAACGAAGGCTGAAGAATTGATTCAACACTTATAAACAAAATGGTAAACCAACAAACCCTTTTCGAGGCATTGGACCGCTTGGGCGTGAAGTTTTTCACAGGCGTTCCCGATTCGTTGCTCAACGATTTTTGCCTCTATATGACCAACAACATCCCCGACAGTCGTCATGTGATGGCTGCCAACGAGGGTAACGCTATCGGCATCGCTGCGGGCAACTATATGGCTACGGGCAACATTCCGGTCGTCTATATGCAAAATTCGGGCATTGGCAACGCTGCCAATCCTTTGCTTTCGCTGACGCACGACTGCGTGTATGGTATTCCGATGATTCTCGTCATCGGATGGCGTGGCGACCCATCCATCAACGACCATGCCCAGCACAAGAAACAAGGTGAACTGACGCCCGTACTGATGAAGGATATGGACATTCCTTACGAAATTCTCGACAGCGACGACACCGTCATCGACAAGTTCACTTGGGCAGTGAACAAGGCCAAGGAAATATCTTCTCCAGTGGCTTTGATAGCCAAGAAAGCCATTCTGACGCAAAAGGAGAAAAAGCAAACCTATGCTGAAAGTCCGCTGATGAATCGTGAAGAGGCCATTGCTGCGGTAATCGATGTGTTTGGTGAAGATGCTGTGTATCTTGGCACGACTGGACGCGCCACGCGCGAAGTGAACGAACAATTGAAATTGCACGGCATCGGCGAGGGACACGAGTGGCAGAATGTCGGCTCGATGGGGCATGTCTCGTCGGTAGGTTTAGGTTTGGCCTTGGGTCGTCCCGACAAGCGGATTATCGTTTTCGACGGCGATGCTGCCGCAGTGATGCATTTGGGCGCGTTGGCCACCAACTGCCGCTACAAGGCTCCGAACCTCATCCATATTGTGTTGAACAACGGTGTTAATGAGTCGGTGGGCGGACAACAATCCGCAGGCCAATTGATTGACCTGACAGGAGTGGCAAATTCTTGTGGTTACCGCAATGTCGGCCACGCCATCAAGACCAAAGAGGAATTGCAAAATGTGTTGAAAACCCTGCCGGGCAACGATATGCCGACTTTTGTCGATGTGCATGTACGCCAAGGCATCCGTCCCGATATGCCGAAACTGAATATCGATCACAAGGGGCAGAAAGAGGCATTGATGAACCAATTGAAGAAATAACTATGATAGAACTAACAACACCCTTGAGCGAAGAAGCTATCAGCCAACTGAATGTGGGCGATGTGGTGACGCTGACGGGCTATATTTACACGGGCCGTGACGCAGTGCTGCCAAGAATTATCAAACTGGCCGAAGACGGTCGCCTGAATGAATATGGCATCGACCTGCAAGGTGCTGTGATATTCCATACGGCAGTAAGCCCTGCGGGTGTAGGACCGACATCGAGCAACAAAGTTGAGATAGAAAGCTCTTTTGAGCCACTCTCCAAATATGGTGTAAAGATGCACCTTGGTAAAGGTGCCATCTCCAAACCAACCATTGAGGCATTAAAGAAATATAATGCCGTATTTGCAGTGATACCCCCGGTAACAGCTCTGTTGGAAAGCCAAACCGAGGAGCGCGAAGTGGTAGCCTTCCCCGAGTTGGGTATGGAAGCCATGAACCGTTTGAAAGTTGTGAAATACCAAGCCATTATCGGCGCAGCAAAAGGAAGGAGCATTTATGATTAGCATACAGGAAAAAGTGGCAGATTGTTTGGTTCGTGCAGGCTCCACCTTCCGCGAAGACCAAAAAGAAGCCTATCGCAAGGCGATTGCCAATGAGGCCAACACGCAGTCGTGTTGGGTGATGCAACAAGTGTTGGAGAATGCCATCGTTGCCGAAAAACGGAGAAGTCCTTTGTGCGACGACACGGGTATCCCGCATTTGTTCCTCGAAGTCGGAAAGAACCGTTCCGTTTCGGGCGAGATGATGCAGGAAATCATGGAAGGCGTAGAGATGGGGTTGCGCCAGTTGCCAGGTCGTCCGATGGCCATCATGGGCGACGACTACGCCCGCATCGACCAGAGCGGCGGACTGAATCCCGATTCAGGAGCCTTGAAACCCTCGCCGATACTGATCAAACCCGTAGAGGAGGATATCATTCGCCTGACGGTTTTGATGTTGGGTGGTGGTCCTGCCATTCGTGGCATCACGCAGCGCGTTTTCCACAAGCATAATGTGGATGTGGTCATTGATGAAATCGTGAACCGCGCCACCGAAGGCGTATCGAAACTCGGTTGTAGCCCATGTGTGTTGGCGGTTGGCGTCGGTCGCAGTCAGTTTGAGGCCACTTCGATGATGATGGAGGCGATGGCGAAAGGCGACTTCAGCAAACAAACCGATTTTGAAAAACGAATCACCGAAAAAGTGAACGAAGCTAACATCGGACCGCTCGGATTGGGCGGCAAGCATAGTGTTTTGGCTACTTTTGCCAAAGTTGGACCGCAACGCGCCAGCGGTGTTCGCATCGTGGCCTTGAGACCCTGCTGCTGTTTCGAACCGCGTAGGGCAAGTGTGGAATTGTAAAAATAATTTAGCGATATGAACAAGAGAATATATTTGTGCCTGGCCCACATGAGCGAAGCAGGACTCGAACAAAAGTATATCCAAGAGGCGTTCGACACCAATTGGGTGGTGCCGCTCGGGCCGAATGTGAATGGATTTGAAAAAGACCTCGAAGACTTTTGCGGAGAGAACAAAAGAGTTGTGGCTTTGTCGGCAGGAACGGCGGCAGTGCATCTCGCACTGATTGCCTGCGGTGTGCGGCCTGGCGACGAGGTTATCGTGCAGAGTTTCACTTTCTGCGCCTCGTCGCACCCGATTACCTATTTGGGAGCAACACCCATTTTCGTCGATTCTGAGAAGGACTCTTGGAACATCGACCCAGAACTGATGGAAGAGGCCATCAAAGACCGCATTGCCAAGACGGGCAAGAAGCCGAAGGCCATCGTGCCTGTGGCACTTTATGGTATGCCATACGACACCGACCGCATCATGGAAATCGCCAACCGCTACGACATCCCCGTCATCGAGGATGCCGCCGAGGGCTTCGGCAGCCGATGGAAAGGGCAAGTGCTGGGCACATTCGGAAAATACGGCGTGTTGTCGTTCAACGGCAACAAGATGATTACCACCTCGGGCGGCGGCGCTTTGATTACGCCCGACGAGGATTCTTGGCGCGAGATTATGATGTACGCCACGCAGTACCGCGAGAGTTATCCCTACTACCAGCACGAGAAAATCGGCTTTAACTACCGAATGTCGAACATTTGTGCTGGCATCGGGCGCGGCCAAATGACCGTGGCCAACGACCATATCGCGCACCACAAGCACGTTTTTGAACTCTATAAGGAATTGCTGAAAGACGTGAAAGGCATCGAGGTTCACGGCAACCCCGATGAGCGTTACGACAGCAACTTCTGGCTGAACACGATCACCATCGCCCCTGAAATTCGTATCAAGGGACAAGAGAATGCCTATAAAACTATGGTTCAAGGTGCTGTTGGAGGTGCAGCAGGCGTGATTCACGTGGCGGATTCTGCCACCACGGATTGCCAACCCAACGACAACGTGGAAGCCATGCGCGTTTATCTCGACGAGCGCGGCATCGAGGCACGTCCGCTGTGGAAACCCATGCACAAGCAGCCTGTTTATAAGGATGCTCCGGCGTATGTGAACGGCGTTTCGGAGGATCTTTTCAAAATCGGGATGTGCCTGCCGAGCGGACCATACGTTTCGGACGAGGATGTGAAATACATCGTGGAAAAAATAAAAGAAGCTATCAATTAACATAAAAAACAATGAGTATTTTTAAGGATAAAGTCCTCATGATTACAGGAGGCACAGGGTCATTCGGAAATGCAGTTTTGCGTCGTTTCCTGACTTCTGACATCGGCGAAATCCGTATTTTCAGCCGTGATGAGAAGAAACAGGACGATATGCGCCATGAATACCAGAGTCGTTTCCCGGAAGTGGCGCACAAAATCAAGTTTTACATTGGTGACGTGCGGTCGTTGGAGAGTGTTCGTGCTGCGATGCCTGGCGTGGACTATATTTTTCATGCTGCGGCGTTGAAGCAAGTGCCATCGTGCGAATTTTTCCCGATGGAAGCAGTTCGCACAAATGTGATTGGCACGGACAATGTACTGACGGCAGCCATCGAACAAGAGGTGAAGAGCGTGATTTGTCTTTCGACAGACAAGGCCGCCTACCCCGTGAATGCGATGGGTATCACGAAGGCCATCGAAGAAAAAGTGGCTGTGGCAAAGGCTCGTCAGTGCGACCCGAAGAAGACAAAAATCTGCTGCACTCGTTACGGGAACGTGATGTGCTCGCGTGGTTCGGTGATTCCCCTGTGGATTGAGCAAATTCGAAATGGTCAGCCCGTCACGCTGACCGAGCCGACAATGACGCGTTTCATTATGTCGCTCGATGAGGCTGTCGATTTGGTGCTTTTCGCCTTTGAACACGGCGAGAGTGGCGATATTTTGGTGCAGAAAGCCCCTGCTTGCACGATTCAGACGCAGGCTGAGGCCGTTTGCGAATTGTTTGGTGGTCATCGGGAAGACATCAAAGTCATCGGCATCCGCCACGGCGAAAAAATGTATGAAACGCTGCTGACCAACGAAGAATGTGCGAAGGCCGTGGATTTGGGCGATTTCTACCGCGTTCCTGCTGACAATCGCTCGCTGAACTATGACAAATTCTTTACCGAAGGCAATCATGAGCGTTCGAAATTGTCGGAATTCAATTCCAACAATACCCGTCGGTTGAATTTGGAAGAGACAAAGGCGAAAATCGCTTCGTTAGAGTATATCCAAGAAGAATTGAAGAAACAATGAACGTTTTAGTAACTGGCGCGAAGGGTTTTGTCGGAAAGAACCTTTGTGCTTCGCTCAAAAATCTTCGCGACGGAAAAGATAAGACACGTCCAAACTTGACGATCGGTGAGATTTTTGAATTTGACATCGATACGCCGGCGGAACTTCTTGATGATTTTTGTGCCAAGGCCGATTTCGTATTCAATCTGGCAGGTGTGAATCGTCCGAAAGAGCAAGAAGAATTCATGTCGGGGAATTTCGGATTTGCATCGACTCTGCTCGATATGCTGAAAAAGCATGGAAACGCTTGTCCTGTGATGCTTTCGTCATCGCAACAGGCCTCACTCACCGGACGGTTTGGAAACAGCGAGTATGGTCGTTCAAAAAAGGCTGGCGAAGACCTTTTCCTGCAATATCAAGAAGAAACGGGTGCGAAAGTTCTCGTCTATCGTTTTCCGAATCTTTTCGGAAAATGGTGTCGTCCGAACTACAATTCGGCAGTTGCCACATTCTGCCATAACATTGCCCACGACCTGCCGATTCAGGTGAACGACCCCAGTGTCGAATTGGAATTGTTGTATATCGACGACCTCGTTGCCGAGATGCTGGATGCCTTGGAAGGGGGCGAACATCGCTGTGAATTTGAAGGTTTGGACGTCCTTCCCACTGCCGACGGCAAATATTGCTATTGTGAAACGACCCACAAGGTGACGTTGGGCGAGATTGTCGATTGGCTGAATGAATTTTCAAAGATTTCCTCGACATTGATGATTCCTGAGATTCCAAAGAATAGTTTTGCGAAGAAGTTGCTGAGCACCTATCTCAGTTATCTGCCCAAGGAAAAAGCCATTTTTGACCTGAAAATGAATCAAGACGACCGCGGCTCGTTCACCGAACTGGTGCATACGCTGAAATGCGGTCAGGTGAGCATCAATATTTCGAAGCCAGGAATTACGAAAGGACAGCATTGGCACCACACGAAATGGGAGCAATTCATCGTGGTTTCGGGACATGGACTCATCCAACTCCGTAAGGAAGGAACCGACGAAGTCTTGAATTACGAGGTGAGCGGCGACAAAATCCAGTCGGTCATCATGCTTCCGGGCTATACGCATAACATTATCAATCTTTCGGAAACGGAAAACCTTGTTACCGTCATGTATTGTAACGAACTTTTCGACCCGAACAAACCAGATACCTATTATGACCCAGTTTAAGAACAACGGAAAACTGAAACTTCTCATCATTGTCGGAACTCGTCCAGAAATCATCCGTCTGGCGGCAGTAATCAACAAATGTCGCGAGTATTTCGACACCTTGCTTGCCCATACAGGCCAGAATTACGACTACAACCTCAACGGTGTGTTTTTCAAGGATTTAAAACTCGCCGACCCCGACATCTATATGGAGGCCGTAGGCGACGACCTTGGCGCAACGATGGGAAATATCATCGACAAGTCGTATAAGGTGATGGTGGCGACGAAGCCCGATGCCGTTTTGGTACTCGGTGACACCAATTCGTGCCTTTCTGTCATAGGAGCGAAGCGTCTGCACATCCCAATTTTCCACATGGAGGCAGGAAATCGCTGCAAGGACGAATGTCTGCCCGAGGAAACAAACCGTCGAATCGTAGACATTATCAGCGATGTGAATTTGGCTTATTCCGAGCATGCCCGTCGTTATTTGGCCGACTGCGGATTGCCCAAGGAACGCACGTATGTGACGGGTTCGCCGATGGCTGAGGTGCTTCACAACAACTTGAACGAAATTGAAGCTTCCGACATCCACCAAAGACTGGGCTTGGAAAAAGGAAAATATATCCTTCTGTCGGCCCATCGTGAAGAAAATATCGATACGGAGAAAAATTTCCTGTCGCTATTCAATGCCATCAACAAAATGGCAGAGAAGTACGACCTGCCGATTCTCTACTCTTGCCATCCTCGCAGTCGGAAACGCTTGGAACAAAGCGGTTTTCAGTTAGACAAGAGGGTTCTTCAGCACGAACCGCTTGGATTCCACGACTACAATTGCCTTCAGATGAATGCCTTTGCCGTCGTGAGCGATAGCGGCACCTTGCCAGAAGAAAGTTCATTCTTTACCAGCATCGGTCATCCTTTCCCTGCCATTTGTATTCGTACCAGCACGGAAAGACCCGAAGCGTTGGACAAAGCGTGCTTTATTCTTGCTGGAATCGACGAGCAGTCGCTGCTCCAAGCAGTGGAAACGGCGGTTGCCCTTCACCAAAACGGCGATTTCGGTATTCCCGTGCCCGACTATATCGAGGAAAATGTTTCCACGAAAGTCGTGAAAATCATCCAATCTTACACTGGAGTGGTGAATAAGATGGTTTGGCGTAAATTTTAAAAAGAAATGTGTATGGATTTTTTGCTCAAACTCAGAAATTGGTACTTCACCAAACGCGCACTGCCGTACTGGGGTGTCTTTCTGATTGACCTCTTTTTCGTGTTCATCTCGGCGTTCATCGTCTATTGGTCGGTGCACCGCGGTATGCAAACGCTGTTGAACTCCTACGCGCTGGCTCGAGTCCTGTGGATTTATTTGTTCATCAGCGCCATCACGTTCAAGTTGTTTCACACGTATTCTGGTATCATTCGCTATTCGTCGTTTGTCGATTTGATGCGCGTGGGATACGCGAATGCGCTGGCTTGTATCGTGATGATTGTACTTCACTACCAGATTAATCATCTGCCGGCGAATCGTTTCGTCCATTTGCGCACCATTGATATTCTCGGTACTTACGCCGTGGCAACGATGCTGATGTGGATGTTGCGCGTGGGTGTGAAGTATCTGTATGATTATTCTTTCAGAGAAAAAGACCTCATGCCAGTGTTCATTTATGGCGTGAAAGAAGGCGGAATCGGAATTGCGAAGAGTATCCGAAGCGATGAATCGAGCCGTTTTCTCTTGCGTGGTTTTATATCGCATCTTCCTGATTTTCAGTCACATCTGCTGATGGGCGTGAAAGTGTATGAAGTCGATGAAAAACTCCGCGAGGCGTTGGAGAAGAAGAATATCAAGGCCGTATTGGTGTCGCCGACGAGAACCGAGCAATTCCGCAATGATGCCAATTTGCAACGAATCTTGACCGAAATGGGCATTAAAATCTATATGGTGCCCCAATCGACAGAGTGGAACGGACAGACGGTGCCCAGCATTCAACTGAAGGAAGTGAGCATCGACGACCTGCTGCCACGCGATGAAATTCACATTGATTTGAAGAAAGTGGGCGAAATGCTGACGGGTCAGCGTATTCTGATTACGGGTTCGGCAGGCAGTATCGGCAGTGAAATGGTGCGACAGATAGCATCGTTCACACCGTCGGAAATGATGCTCATCGACCAAGCCGAGACGCCGCAGCACGACATCCGCCTGATGATGCAGAAAAAGTGGCCCAACATCAAGGTTCACACGGTGGTGACGAGCATTTGCAAGGAGAAACGCATGGAAAACGTGTTTGCGCAATTCCGTCCCGACTACGTGTTCCACGCTGCAGCCTACAAGCACGTTCCGATGATGGAGGACAACCCGAGTGAGAGCGTTCAAAACAATGTCTATGGCACGAAAGTTTTGGCCGACCTCAGCGTGAAATATGGCGTAAAGAAGTTCGTGATGATTTCGACCGACAAGGCCGTGAATCCAACGAATGTGATGGGCTGTTCGAAGCGTATCTGCGAGATTTACGTGCAGGCGTTGAACAACCAGTTGAAGGCTTCCGCAGCCGAGGGTGCCACCCAGTTCGTCACGACGCGCTTCGGTAACGTCTTGGGCTCAAACGGATCGGTGATTCCACTCTTCGAGAAGCAAATTCGGGCAGGTGGTCCCGTGACGGTGACCGACCCGAACATCATCCGCTATTTCATGCTGATTCCCGAGGCCTGCAAACTCGTTTTGGAGGCAGGAACGATGGGCAACGGTGGTGAAATTTTCGTCTTTGACATGGGAAAACCTGTCAGAATCGCCGATTTGGCCAAGCGAATGATCTTGTTGAGCGGTGCGCAGAACGTGGAAATCGTCTATTCCGGTCTGCGTCCGGGCGAAAAACTCTACGAGGAAGTGCTCTCGACCGAGGAAAATACGAAGCCGTCGTTCCACGAGAAGATTCGCATCGCTTCCGTGCGCGAATACGATTACGAAAAGGTGAAAAAGGACATCGACGAACTCATCGAAGTCAGCATGAATTACGACGATATGGCGACGGTGAAAAAGATGAAGGAATTGGTGCCGGAATTCATCAGCAATAACTCGATTTATTCGGAGTTGGATTAAAAAAAGAAGAGTGTGACCGATATCTACATGGAGTTTTTGCGTTTTTGCCTTGATGAAAAACGCCCCATTCCAGACAATATGAAGAAGATTGTTTGGAGCGATTTGTTAGATTTTGCCAAGAAGCAAAGCATTATTGGTGTGTTCTTTCATGGAATGAAAAGAATCACAGAAGGAGAGAACAAACCAACAGACGATGATGTGCTGGATTGGATGGCAGAAACGTCAAAAATCGTCAAACGAAATGAAACGATGTACCAAAAATCGGCATTTGCTGTTGAAGCTTTTAGAAAAGAAGGTTTCCGAAGTTGCATCTTAAAAGGACAGGGAAATGCGCTGATGTATCCAGATCCATTTATGAGGGCACCCGGTGACATCGATATTTGGGTTGAAGGAGAACGGAAAAAGATTTTTAACTATGTAAAAAGTTTTTTCCCCGACACACACGACCAATATCACGAAATTCATTTCCCCATCTTAAAAGGCATCATCATGGAGGTGCATTATACTCCATGTTTCCTCAACAATTTATATTTGAACAAAAGACTTCAGAAATATTTCAAACAACACTCCGACGAGCAGTATCGGCATTTTGAAAAGATGCCAGACGGGAATACTCTTTGTATGCCAACCGATAGTTTCAACCGTGTGTTCCAGATGACGCATGTCATGAAGCATTTTTTCTTTCGTGGCATTGGCTATCGTCATTTCATTGATTATTATTTCTTGCTCAAAAGAGGTTTTACTCCTGAAGAACAGCAGGCGACAATGGAAGAATTCAAAAGGTTGCGCATGGTGAAATTTGTTAAAGGAGCCATGTGGGTGCTACACAACAACCTTGGGTTGGAAAAGCAGTATCTACTCGTTGAACCCAATGAGAAAGTCGGACGGATGATTGAAAAAGAAATCATCATTGGCGGGAATTTCGGAAAATATGACCAACGCTATCAATTGCCTAAAAAAGGGAAAATAATGACGTTTGGAAGAGATGTCTATAGAAATCTTCATTTTGCCAAAGAATTTCCGTCTGAAGCACTGTCGCGCCCCATTTTTATGGTTTGGCATCAGTTGCGTGATTTAAGAAAATAATGGCGAAACTTTTGACAAAATTGCAAAATATTGTCAAAAGAGTTGTGTGATTTATTTTTATTGTTTATTTTTGCGAATCGAAATTTATCAAACAAGAAGAATATGATTGACGTAAAAGCAACTCTGGCAGGCGCCGAAGAGCGCATGGAGATGGCCGCGATGTTCTTGGATGAGTCACTGAACAGAATCCGCGCAGGCCGTGCAAACGTGGCCATCCTCGATGGCGTGCGAGTGAATAGTTATGGTTCGATGGTGCCGCTGAATCAGGTGGCGAACGTGTCGTGCCCCGATGCGAGGACGATTGCCGTCAGCCCGTGGGACAAGAAGACGATTCGCGACATCGAGAAGGCGATTATGGATTCCGACGTGGGTATCACGCCCGAAAACAACGGTGAAATTATCCGTCTGGCCATTCCGCAACCGACCGAGGAGCGCCGTAAGGAACTCGTGAAACAGTGTAACAAAATCGGCGAGAAGGCCAAAGTGGAGGTGCGCAACGTGCGCGGCGAAATCAAGGACAAGCTCAAGAAGGCCATCAAAGACGGTCTGAGCGAGGACAACGAGAAGGACGCCGAACTCGAATTGCAGAAAATCCACGACAAATACATCAAGAAAGTCGATGAACTCCTCGATGCGAAGCAGAAGGAGATCATGACGGTCTGACAATTGCTCATTGTTAATTGTTAATTGTTAATTGATAATTGACAGGTCTTGTCATTAAAAACACGGGCAGCTGGTACACCGTCCTCACCGACGACGGCCAGACCGTGGACTGCAAAATCAAAGGCAATTTCCGACTGAAAGGCATCCGCAGCACGAATCCCGTGGCTGTGGGTGATAGAGTTGCCATTACTTTTACCGAGGGACAGGAAGATAACAACGCTTCCCGTTCCTCGTTTGCTTTTATCTCAGCCATCGAAGACCGTCGCAACTACATCATCCGCAAGTCGTCGAACCTCTCGAAACAGAGCCATATTCTTGCGGCCAACGTCGATCAGGCGTTTTTGGTTGTCACGGTGACCTTTCCTGAGACTTCCACGACCTTCATCGACCGCTTTCTCGCCTCGGCAGAGGCTTACAGCGTGCCCGTTGTGCTCGTTTTCAACAAAATCGACCGCCTCGACGACGAAAACAAGGCTGTTTTGGAGGCGATGATGAGGCTTTACGAGGCAATCGGCTACGAATGTCGGGCGATTTCGGCGGCTACAGGCGATGGGGTAGAGGAACTGCGCCCGCTTTTGCAAGGGAAAATCACGCTGCTCGCAGGCAACAGCGGCGTGGGAAAATCGACACTCATCAACCGACTCATTCCCGACGCGAAACTGCGGACGGCGGAAATCAGCGATGCCCACAATACGGGAATGCACACGACGACGTTTTCGGAGATGTTACGCCTCCCCCCAGCCCCCTCCGAAGGGAGGGGGAGTGTGGACTCCGTAAAAACGCCTCCTCTATTTGGGGGAGGTTGGGAGGGGGCCTTGATTGACACTCCCGGTATCAAGGGTTTCGGCACTTTCGATATGGAACCCGAGGAACTGACAAGTTATTTCCGCGAGATTTTCCATTTTTCCGAGGAGTGCAAATTCTCGAACTGCACCCACACGCATGAGCCCGGATGCGCGGTTTTGAAGGCGCTCGACGACCATTTGATTGCGCCGAGCCGCTACCAGTCATATCTCTCGATGATGGAGGATAAGGACGAGGACAAATATCGCGCCGCGTACTGATTCCTTTTTTGAGACAAGCAATGCAAAAGTGCATCGACCATTTGGTTGATGCACTTTTTTTTGTTCAAAATTTCCCCGATTTTATTGCAGATTCTCAATCCACTCGGCAATGTCGCGGAGCACTTCCTCGGAAATCGTTTCCTCGATGTGGTTGTACTCGGTCGTTGCGCCCGTCGTTGCGTGTTGGAAAAGGTGGTTGAGGCCAGGATAGAGTTTGATGGTTGGGTGTTGGGTGTTAGGTGTTAGGTGTTGGGTGTTGGGCTTTGAATTGTAAATTGTAGATTGTAAATTGTAAATTGCATTGAGGTTGCTTTCGGGCAGCACTTGTTTGTCGAGCGAGCCGTTCAGTGCGAAAACTGGGCATTTCGTGGCTTTGATGTCGTCGGCAGGGTCGTATTCGGTGAAGAAGTCATACCACGGATTGGTTTCTTGCATCGCCATCGTCAGCCGCATCTGTTTCAACGTCATTTTCGCAGGCTGACCGCTCAGTTGCAGCAGTGCGTTGGTTTGTTCCACGAGCAGCGTGTCGCCCTTGATGCCGGGCGCAGCGAGTGCCACGATGAAATCGACCGCCTGCCGTGCACCGAGCATGAACGCGACGCTACCGCCTTCGCTGTGGCCGAGGATGCCGACCTTTGAAAACATCGGTTTTTCACGTGTTTTCTTGCTGTTTTTCTCTGAAAGATTCATCGAACGAAGAAAACGAATTCCAGCTTCGGCATCTTGGGCGAAATCCGCCGTCGTGGCGTTGGCAACGTCGCCAGTCGATTGTCCGAAACCTCGATCGTCGTAACGGAGCGAGGCGATGCCGTGACGCGCCAGATAGTCGGCGATGACAGCGAAAGGTTTGTGGTCAAAGAGTTCCTCGTCGCGATTTTGCAGACCACTACCCGTCACCATCAGTACGACCGTACGTTTTTTCAATGACTCGAAATTCGCGGGCAGCGTGAGCGTTCCGGCAAGTGTGGCGTTGGCCTCGTCGTTTTTGAACGTCACTTCGCGCGTCTCGTAAGGGTAGGGTGGTCGTGGCGTTTGCGGACGATTCCTAACGAGTTCGCCGCGGCTCAGCGTCAAGGGCATTTCACGCCCCATTTGGCGGAATGTTCCGACGATTTTTCCGTCTTTTAAATCGCCAGAAAACCCTGCGCCAATCGACGGGAACGCCACGTCCACGTGCTGTTCGCTGAGTTCCTTCACCTCGCCTGCAATGCCTTTCGCCCCTTGGTCGGGCGAGTCGAGCGAACAACCACCGTCGAAATGGAAAACGAGGTTCAACTTCATCACTTGCAGGTCGAGTTGTCCGTTCCACGTGCCGCTAATCTGCTGGGCACGCGCCGCCATTGTCACCATTGCCGCCATCAAGACGGCCATTACGATTTTTCTCATTTTTCTTCCGTTTTTTGTGGCAAAAATGCCTTTTCCGTCGCAAAAATAGGCATAAAACGGCGATTTTTTGCTATGAATAACTATTGATTTAACAAAAATTATGACAAATCGGGCATTTTCTCCTTATTTATTTGTACCTTTGCCGACATGATTGGAACGATTGTCAATACCTGCACGATTATTGCGGGAACCGTCCTCGGCGCGATGCTCCACCGAGGCATCAAGGAGAAATACAAGACCGTGCTTTACAACGGATTGGGCTTGGTCAGTCTGGCGATTGGGCTGAATGCGACGATTCAGAATTTCCCGAAGAGTCAGTATCCCGTGCTGTTCATCGTGGCGATGGCGCTCGGCGGCGTGGTTGGTACGTGGCTCGACATTGATGGTCGGTTTAAAAAATTGGTCAACCGCCCCCTCCTGACCTCCCCCCGTAGGGGAGGAAAAGACGACGCTGAGAAAGTTGAAGATTCCTCCAATTGCAAAGAAGAGACAAACGATTTAGAAACGACAAGAAACTCCCTTGCCGACGGCCTTGCCACAGCGATTCTGCTTTATTGCATCGGGCCGTTGTCGATGCTCGGTCCGGTGGTGAGCGCGTTGCAGGGCGACCACACGTTTCTGTTCACGAATGCGACGCTCGACTTCGTTTCCGCGACGATTTTCGCTTCCACCTATGGCCTCGGCATGGTGTTTGCCGCACCTGTTTTGTTTTGTTGGCAGGGATTGTTCTACCTCGTCGCGACTATTTCGTCGTCGGCGGTCAGCGACGCACTCATGGCCGAATTGCTCATTGTCGGCGGTCTGCTCATCACGGCGTCCGGTCTGTCGCTCCTTCAGTTGAAAGACTGCAAGACGCTGAATCTGCTGCCGGCGCTGCTCTTGCCGGTGCTCTTTTTTGTAATTGTGGAGTTGTGTTTTTAGGAGTTAAGGAGTTAAGAAGTTAGGGAGTTAAGCCAAAAGCACTTCACACTCCACACTCCTCACTTCACGAAGAAAACGCTAAAACCTCCCTGGTCCACCGAATCCACCGCGTGGCATACCATTCCGATTGCCACCGCCGCGAGTTCCATCTGGCCGACCCATTCCCGGGGGCGGACCGTCCATTCCGTCGGGACCCTCGCCACGACCCATCCGAGCCTGCTTGCCGCCAAACACGTTGAACTGATAGACCACGTGCAGCATCGCGTAGGAATTGATACTGTTGTACCACGTGTCGCGGCGTTGCCATGCATCAATCATACGGCTGAAGTTCGACTGCTGGTGTAGAATGTCGTAGAATTGCAGCATCACCGAGAGATTCTTGCCTTTCAGGAACTTCTGCGAAATTTGAGCGTTCCACAGCAGTTCGTTTGTGTTCATCGACTGGTCGTCGTAGCCGCGCCTACTCCGCTCGTGAATGTCCATCGCAATCGACGTACCCCACGGTGCCGTGATGTTGAGCGAACCGCCATAGGAAAAGACCCACGTGTCGAGGTTCGCCTGCTCTTGCAGTTTGTTGCGGGCGTGGCTGTAGTTGAAGTTGCCGTCGAGTTCAAACTCCGCCATCCATTGCCCCAGATTCGGTCGGAAACTCAGTCCGAGGCGGTTGCCGATGGTCGTTTCGCGCGTCGTGTTCTTCTGCGACGACGACGTGCGGTCGAGCGTCACGTAACCCACGTGGTTGTTGTAGTTGATGGTCGGAAACGTGTTGATGTTCCACACGCCGGTCGTGTCGAGCGCGGTGTTGAACATTCCGCCCCAGCCCACATTCCAGTTGCCGTTGATGTTTTCGGGGCGCGTCGTGCGTCCGCCGGTCTTTTCGTCGTAGGTCACCATCGACGAAATCGAGTTGTTTGTCGTTGAGAAGCGCAAAAACGTCATCCACGTGCGCATATAGCGTTGCTGATAGCCGTTGTAGAAGAGGTTGAGCGACTGCGTGAACGACGGTTTCAAGCCCGGATTACCACGCGAAATGTTCAGCGGGTCGCTGTCGTCATAGATGTCGAGCATCTGCGAGATGGAGGGCTGCGCCGTCGTTCCGCGATAGTCGATGCGCAGATTCGACACTTTCGAGAAACGATAGCGGAAATTCAGCGTCGGCGACACGTTGAACACCGTGCGCGTCGTATCGACAAATCGTCCCTGATAGTCCTGAATGAAGTTCGACCGCTGCGGCTGCATCATCACACCCGCCGTGAAATTATATTTGTCGCGCACCATTCGGAACGTCAGTTCGATGTTGTGCGTGTAGTTTTTGTATTCCGAATAACGGCTCAGCGACGCGCTCCGATAGTCTTCGTAAGGCTTTTCCAGACGATTGAGATACTCGTCCCAAGCCCGATAATGGGGTGTCAGACCGTCGAAAATGCCCTCGCCTACGTTTGAAAAGTCGTAGGTCGAGCGGTCGCTCTTGTTGCGCGAATAGTTGTAGCGATAGCTGAATTGCAGGTAGGTTTTCTCCCAAATCGGCTCGCTGTAGGTCGCTTGCAACGAATAGTTATGGCGCTTCGACGGCGTGATGCTGAAGCGGTTTCGCTGATAAATCGAGTCGCCGCCCTGCGCGTTTTTCACCTGATACAAATCGACCGTGCTCGTCGAGAAATTCTTCGAGTCGCCCTCGTTGTACGATGCCTCGGCACGCAGCGTTACGTTGCGGCCTTTTGTGTTCAACTTGCGGTTCACCTGCAACCGTCCGCCCACCTGCTTCGTGTCGTTGTACGAAATGCCTTGGTTTCGTCGCCAGTTCACCTTCACCTCGTTCGGAATCAAGTCCATCTGCTCCAACGGGTCGAGTACATAATCATACGGGTCTTCGTTGAACGAGGCCGACTGGCTCCACGACCGTCCGTCGTTTTTCGAGAAACTCACGTTCGGACGGAAATTGATGTTCCACATCGAGTCGGGCTTCCATTCCACCTTCATCTGGCCGTTCCACGAGTCGCCACGCGAAAAATTCTGGTTGATATTATTAGAGAACGCGCCCGCGCGTGCGACGAAATTCTCGCTCGACGTCTTTGTCAGTGCGTCGCCGTCGCGATGGTTCCAGCGCACCGAACCGCTCAGTTCCAGCCGTTCCTTGCGCGTTTTCGGGTCGCGCTCCTCGTAGTTGAAGTTCACGCCGAGCATTTTCGACGCATTCAGGCCATTGTTGCCACGACCTGGACCGCCGCCACGACCGCCAAACCCTTGGTCGCCCGTGTTGTTGGCGCTACCCATCACCTGCACACGGAGGGCGTCTTTCGAATACATACCCATTCCGCGGGCCGAATAGCGCTTCTTCGTGCCAATCGCCACGTCGCTGTTCGACATAAAACCTTTGTTCATACCGCGCTTGATCGTGAAGTCGAGCGTCGTCTCCTCCTCGCCGTCCTCGATGCCCGTGACGCGGGTCAGGTCGCTCTTTTCGTCATACACCTTGATGTTCTCGATGATCGACGTCGGCAGGTTTTTCATCGCCGTCTGCGTGTCGCCCGTCATAAATTCGCGACCATCGACCTTGATTTTCTTTACCTGCTTGCCGTTGATGGTGATTTTTCCGTCGTCATCGACCTGTGCGCCCGGCAACCGTTTTACCAATTCCTCGGCCACCGAACCCTCTGGCACGCGATAGGCCGCCGAGTTATACACAAACGTGTCCTCGCGCAACACCACCTTCTGCGCCAGCGCCGTCACCTCCGTGCCTTTCAGCATGATGGCGTCGGAATTCAGCACCACCTGACCCATCGCCAAGTCGTGGTCCTCCACCATTTCGATGCGTTTCAGCGTCGTGATGTAGCCCACGCTCGAAATTTTCAGCAGATACTTGTCGTTTTTCGGTGCCGTGATGGTAAATTTGCCGTCCTCGTCCGACACCGCACCGCCCACAAACGCGCTGTCGGTCGTCAGCAGTTGCAATGTCACTTGTGGCAGCGGCTCTTTGGTGTCGCGGTCGATGAGCGTACCCGAAATCTTCCTTTCCTGCGCGAAAGAAATGGCTGCGACAAATGTCAGCAGCAGCAAAAACAATCTTCTCTTCATAAAAAAATCCTTTCGTTTCCCTCTTTGACGTTTTTCCGCTTCGAAGGTTTAATCGAGAGTCGAGGAACGAGGAAGGAGAATCGAGGAGCGAGGAAGGAGGAACGAGGAGCGAGAAACGAGGAGCGAGAATCGAGAAAACTCCACACTCCACACTCTAAATTACGTTAAATACATTAAAAAACCTAAAATGGGGGGGGCGAAACTAAACTTTTGTGCGCGTACGCTTGTGAGTGTTGAAAAAAAAGCGTACCTTTGCACCCGATTTTGAAAAATCATACAGAAGGCGTCTGAAAGTTGAATATTTAAACAAAAAAGATGCAAATAAAACAGATTTGAGAACAATATAACAATAATAATAACAACATAAAAACAAGAGAAAAGCTTATGAAAAAAATCAGTAAAATGGTTTACGAGGCACCGTTCGTCGAAATTGTGCCTTATGTCGATGAAGTGATGGACGCTCATGGAGCCGTTTCGCGTTATTGGACGGGTAACCCAGATGAGAAGCCGGAAAAACCCGATGAAGACCCACCTCCCGGAGGTTGGGGTGACTGGACTGCTAAGGATTTTGCCTTCGACCAAGATGTCGAAGACCTGGATTGGAATTAATCATTAGCAAGAAACATCTAGAAAATATTCAGAAACAATTAAAAGAAAAAATATGAAAAAACAATTTACAAAAGCATTTGCTCTGATTCTCATGGGCATGTTCGTCACCACCACCGCATTTGCGCAGGGAAAGGGCGGCCACAGCCACACAACCACTGATGATGACCCTGTTAGAGGATCCGACTGGGAAATTTTCCACTTCCCGAAAATCGACCGCGAAACGGGTGAGCCTATCGAGGAAGGTGGCAAAGTTGTGTTTTACGATCGCTCTTATTACAATGGTGGAAAATTCGATAATCTGTCCATCGACAAATTCCCGGGACACCATTGGAAAGGAAACGACGTTGCAAAGATGACTTCCAGCAATGAAATCTATTTCTGCAACGTGGCAACAGGTGAGTATCTGCAGGTGGGTGACTACTGGGGAGAAAACTCCATGACCAACCACGCAGGTATCCGATACACATTGGATACCAACGGTGCAGTATACACACATGCTAATTGGGCTGAGTTTGAGAAACAAGACAAAACGACTAGTGGTTACTGGATTTGTCCTAAACTTGAGGATAGTTCCAAGGAAGGACGATGCATTGGACGTATGCACGTGAACGACGGTGTTCATGGACATTTCGAGTTCAACCGATACCTCGCCCTGCGCGATAAAAATGAATACTCTGGAGGTGGTTTCCCCGGTGGATTCGTTTTTCAATTCCATCCCGTTACAACCAGTGATGGCAAGCAGGCATACATCATCTACACTCACAGACAAACATCTGGTGGGAGTGCTCCGTCATCGGAGTATTGGGATCGCGACTCCTATCTGCTGCTGAAGTCTGCGAATAAGGAGAAGACTGGTTACCACACCGTTCGCTTCAGAAAATTTGCTGGACAGATGTATGGCCGCCCCGGTTCATATCCCGCCATATCCTCATGGGGTAATGATAAAGACAAACCGCTTGGAGACGAGCAAGACTTTGTCAACGACGATGGTACGCCCAAAAACAACAAATGGGGTAACTTGGTTGATGGAAACAAGCGAGTTGCCCGCGCAGCAGGACTTCAATTAGCCGCAGAAGACCCTGCCAACCTTTGGAAGATTGTGACGAAGGAAGAGCGTGAGCGCTTCCGTCTCGTGGCTTCGGAAGACCAGCCCGTCGATATGACCTACAGAATTAAGAACCCCAAATTCTACACGGCCTATTCGTATACGCGCACATTGAAGGAATCCTCTTTGAACCGTGAGGATGTTACGCCGCTTGATTGGGATTCCGAACACAATTATTACACACACGCCAACAAAGAGCGCGACTTCGGTTGGGAATGGTTCGACGTTGACCGTGAATCCCATTTCACCAACCACCACATCCACCCGTGGAATCAGCATAAAGTAGGTAAGGATTCTTGGAACCCGGGTTGGTTTGACCCAGAAAATCAGCCAAAACCTCGTCAGCGCGAACTCCACAAGGTGGGAACGGGTGATTATTACCGATTTAACACGAAGTATGTTGACAGTCACCAAGAAGAGATGATGCTCACTAACGGACTGGAGTCGAACTATGTGGGCTCCATCTGGAAAGGTACCACCAACTTGCAGCAGACAATCGGCACTGGCAAGCCCGGCGACCCGAAACTGCGCGAAGGACTCTATTTGGTAGCCGTGAAGGGATTCTATGCGCCGCACGACATGCTGAAATACCACAAGTCTGGAGACGAATATAAGCGTTGGGATAAGAACTTCGAACATGAACTATCTGCAATAGACCGCATGAATACAGGATATGAGTGGTATAAAGAAGCCATTGTCACCACCGATGGCCCAGATATAGGCAAGTGGAAGCGCAGCCATGATTCTTACCTCTTCGCGTGGAGTTATCCCGAAGTTGTGACGAAGAGAAAAGAAGCCACACAAGAAGATGTTGATGCTGGTAGGGCATACGAAGTCGGCCAAAGCATTCCCGACGAAGATCCAGAAGAAGTGCGCCGTATGCTACCCTCCATCTATGAAGGAGCTGTTCGGTGGGATGATATTTCATCCGATGAGAAAAAGATCCTTTCGAAAGCCTATTTGTTGGAACCCAACAACGAAGAGTTCTTATACACGGAGCTTGGCTATAGCCTTTCGGGTCAGCGTCCGGGTCACGATGGGGATAGTTGGCAACCATATACAGAAGGTTTGAAAGACGATAACAACATTGCCATCTATGATGGAAAGCACTTCTCAGCGTCCAGACCCGCTGATTGGTACAATTCCAACTATGACACAGGCACATGGGCAGTGCCCAAGTCGCTGATTGGCGCCGGTCACTGGTTCAATGGTATGGAAGGTATCGATGATAATAGCACAAGTTCCTACAAAAATCTTTCGGCCTATCGTATCGCCCTGCCAGTGTATGTTGGTCCCGAAGGTATTCTGACCCTCGGTGTGGATCACACTCAGGTGACGGAAGCAGCCACATACACACGTCACTACATCGATCCCGACACGGAGGAAGAAAAAACCGAAGAAATCACGATTCCGAAATCTAACTCCGACGAGTGGGTTTGTTTCGACGACTTCGAGCTGATTTATCTCGGTAAGGTCGAACCCGACGAGTTCGTGATTGATGAGCGTCACGGCAGCAATGATGAACTGTACATAGTCAAGTCGCGTCCGCTGACCGACGGTACGACGGGTGAACCCTATACGGAAGGTGAAAACAAAGGTAAAATGTCGAATGATGGCAATGATGTTCCCAACCAGAACAATACGCAGTGGAACGACATTTTCTCAGATACCGACCTTGCTACCGCAGGCGAAAAAATTCACAGAGTGAAAACCGTGGTTATCCGCCGCACGCTGAAGAAGGGTGGCTACAGCAGCATCGTTGTGCCCGTTAACCTGACCAAAGCACAGGTGAAGGAAGGCTTCGGTGACGATGTGAGAGTTTCTAAACTTAGCGATTTCACGGGTCGAACCATCATCTACGAGGCTTTGCAAAACAAAGTTGGCGATAATGATATTTTGATGGAAGCAGGTGTTCCTTATATCATCAATCCCTCGAAAGATCCGGATGTTCCCGCTCCATTGAAAATAACAGACCCAGTTACTAGTCAAGTGACATATAAAACTGAGGTGACCTACGACCGCCCGAGATTCACTTTGGCCTACTCGACTTCTGCAACGGACATCGCAGGCTATTATCTCCGCGATTACAACCGCAACTACGAGGTGGAAACCAGCATGGCAGGTCCCATCTATATCATCAATGAAGTGACGATTGAGTCAGATGTGACTTTCCCCAAAGCAAAGATGGTTGAGGATACCCCGGGTTCTGGAGCATGGCGTAGAGAATATAAGGGCGGCGACGCTCCCAATGCCGAAGACTTGGCAGATAACGGCACTTGGTTAACCATCGATGCTTTCGATAGTAAGGTTAAGAAGAACAAGACCTACACCATTAACCGAGGCGAACTCAAAGGCAAGAAGTATGTCATGAGGGAATCGGCCCACTACAATGCTGGTGGACAGATTCCTGCATACTCCTACCTCTGGGCTGATGGCAAGCTGTATTACACCAAGGATCCCGTCCCGACCTCAAGAGGCTTGTACTCCTACCTGCAGATGGTTGAGGTGGATCCCAATACAGGAGCAGACACAGGAAGATTCTATTCCAAGCCCTTCATCGACGGTGCTGACGCCTTCATCGAGGTCTTTGAGGAAACTTCTGGCATCGAAGATGTGAACAAGCGCATTGACCCCGACGGTGAGTTGCAAATCTACGACCTGATGGGTCGCAAGGTGAGCAATCCTCGTCCTGGCACCATCTACATCATGAATGGTGTGAAGGTAATGTGGAAATAAAAACTTCTCCCCCCTCAAGAAATCGGGAATGCGCAGGCGTTCCCGATTTTTTGTTTGTTTTTTTGTTTTTCGGGAAATAATTCGTAATTTTGCAGCGGAAACAACAAAATAACGATATGACAGCACTACAAATGAATGCGGAATTGTTCCGTGAACTGAGCATCATCGCAGAAGACGAAACGCTGTCGGCAAGGCTGATGAAATACATCAAGAAATTGACGGCAACGAGGAAAGATCCGACGCTGATGACGAAAGAAGAGTTCTTACACCGAGTTGATGAGGCGGCAAAAGGTTCTTCACACGCGATGCTGCCAAACGAAAACCTCACTATGTATCTAAGGCGACGCGGATATGATTTATAGAATCGAAATCAAGGAACAGGCCGAATTGGACTTGCTTCGTCTGGCAAAGTCTGAACCAAAAGCTTTCGCTAAAGCCGAGAGGTTCTTGGAAGAATTGAAGGTGCATCCTAAAACAGGCACTGGCCATCCGGAACCTCTACGAGGTGACAAATCCGGTCAATGGAGCCGTCAGATTACAAAAAAACACCGTATGGTGTATGAAATTCGGGAAACAGAAGTCATTGTTCTCGTATTGACTGCCTACGGACATTATGGTGATAAATAATTTCGCCTTATGAAACGACTGCTGGAAACTTTCGGACGCTATTTGCTGCTGATGGGACGGACGTTTTCCGTTCCCGAGCGGTTTCGGATGTTCTGGAAACAGTACATCAAGGAGATGGCGCAACTCGGCGTCGATAGTGTCGGTATCGTGCTGTTGATTTCGTTCTTCATCGGTGCGGTGATTTGCATCCAGATGAAGCTCAACATCCAGAGTCCGTGGATGCCGCGATGGGTGTCGGGCTACACGACGCGCGAGATTCTGCTTTTGGAATTCTCGTCGTCGATCATGTGTCTGATTCTGGCGGGAAAGGTGGGTTCGAACATCGCTTCGGAACTTGGCACGATGCGCGTCACACAACAGATCGACGCGCTTGAAATCATGGGCGTGAACTCGGCGTCGTACTTGATTCTGCCGAAAATCGCAGGACTGATCACCATCATGCCGTTTCTCGTGATTTTCTCGTCGGCGACGGGCATTCTCGGTGCTTACGCCACGGCCTACGTCGGCCATATCCTCACACCCGAGGACCTGACCGAGGGCTTGCAACACTCGTTTGTGCCGTGGTTCATGTATATGTCGATTATCAAAAGCCTCTTTTTCGCGTTTATCATCGCCAGCGTGTCGTCGTTCTTCGGCTACACGGTGGAGGGTGGTTCGGTGGAGGTCGGCAAGGCTTCGACGAATGCGGTGGTGTCGTCGTCGGTGTTGATTCTTTTCAGTGATGTCTTTCTGACACAAATTCTTTCGTGAAAGAATTTGAGGAGTTAAGGAGTGATGGAGTTAAGGAGTTAAGAAAATTGTTTTTAAGATATGATAGAGAAATTTGGTTTTGAAAATATTATTGCGTGGCAGAAGGCTCATTCCTTTGTTTTGCTTGTTTACAAGACGACGCGCTTTTTTCCGGAGGACGAAAAATTCGGTCTTATTTCTCAGTTCCGCCGTGCGGCCGTTTCCATTGAGGCTAATATTGCCGAAGGATATAGGCGGATTAGCAAGGCAGAGAAGTTGAGGTTTCTGAATGTCGCCCAAGCCAGTCTGGAGGAATGTCGCGACTATATTATTTTGTCGAGAGACTTGGAATTTATCAATTTCGATACTTTTGAATCCTTGCACGATTCTGTGGAAACTGCGAGTAAATTGTTAAATGGTTATTGCAATGGCATCATCAACAATAATGGCAATAAGGATTGAAAACATAACTCCTTAACTCCCTAACTCCTTAACTCCTGAAAATAATGATTGAGGTTAAGAATTTATATAAATCGTTCGACGACAAAGAGGTGCTGCACGACATCAGCACCGTGTTTGAGAATGGCAAGACGAACCTGATTATCGGACAGTCGGGCTCGGGAAAAACTGTACTGATGAAAAACCTCGTGGGACTGCTTGAGCCGACGAGCGGACAGGTGCTTTACGACGGTCGCGACTTTGTGCAGATGTCGAAACAGGAAAAAGTGCAGATGCGCCGCGAGATGGGCATGATTTTCCAGTCGGCGGCGTTGTTCGACTCGCTCTCGGTGTTGGAAAACGTGATGTTCCCCCTCGATATGTTCTCGCCGATGACGCTGCGCGAGCGCGAAAAGCAGGCGATGAAATGCTTGGAGCGCGTGAATCTGGTGGGGGCGGAACGGAAATATCCGGCGGAACTCTCAGGCGGTATGCAGAAGCGCGTGGCGATTGCGCGGGCGATTGTGTTGAATCCGAAATATCTGTTTTGCGACGAGCCGAACAGCGGTCTCGACCCGAAAACCTCGCTCGTCATCGACGAACTGCTCTCGTCGATTACCCACGACCTGCAAATCACCACGATTATCAACACCCACGACATGAATTCGGTGATGGGCATTGGCGAAAACATCATTTTCATTCGTCAGGGTCACAAGGAATGGCAGGGTGTTTCGTCGCAGGTGATGCGCTCAGACAACACCAATCTCACCGACTTCATTTTCGCCTCAGACTTGCTGAAAAACATGCGCAATGTCGTCATCGAAAACGATATTGAGTTTGAGCATAAGAAATCTATCGCAGATACCAAATCCCATCACGCTCAACCATAGGAACGCAGATTTCCTCGACCGTGGAATCGCCGAAGCACAGCGTTAGAAACACGTTGGCTTCGTGGTGGTTGTCGTCGGCAGTGGCATTGACGATGCGCGTCTCCTTGATGCCACGATGCTCGATTTGCTGCTGTCCCATGAACATTTTCGCGTTTTTGATGAGTTGGTCGCGGTAGCTGTCGGGAATGGCCTCGGGCTGGTAGCGCCCATCGACGAATGCGTCGTATTTTCCCTCAATCAGATAGTCGTAATACTGCTTCGCCACCCGCGCCGCCTTGTCGGCAGAGGAATGGGATGAGCAGGAACTGAAGCCCCACCCCAGCCCTCCCCAAAGGGGGAGGGAAATAAGGGCGACTATCATTGTTTTATATTTTTTCATTTCGATTCAACATTTTCTCCTCCCCTTTTTGGGGGAGGTTGGGAGGGGGCCTTTACTTCTGTCGTACAAAAACATTGATGGGCGTACCCGTCAGCGGCCAATTTTCGCGGATTTTATTCTCGAGGAACCGCTTGTACGGCTCTTTCACATACTGCGGCAGGTTCGCGTAGAAGATAAAAGTCGGAATCTGTGCCGGCACCTGCGAACAATACTTGATTTTGATGTATTTTCCCTTGATGGAGGGCGGCGGGAATGCCTCGATGAGCGGCAGCATCGTCTCGTTGAGTTTTGTCGTGCCGATTTTCGATGTGCGGTTCAGATAGACCTCTTTCGCCAGTTCGAGCACCTTGAAAATGCGCTGTTTCGTCACCGCCGAGGCGAAGACAATCGGGAAATCGGTGAACGGAGCCATGCGCTCGCGAATCGCGTTCTCGAACGTCTTGATGGCGACGGGCGACTTGTCTTCGACAAGGTCCCACTTGTTCACCACGACCACGAGCGACTTCTGGTTGCGCTGGATAATCTGGAAAATGTTCATGTCTTGCGACTCGATGCCGCGTGTCGCGTCGATCATCAGGATGCAGACGTCGCTGTTTTCGATGGCGCGAATCGAGCGCATCACCGAGTAGAATTCCAAATCCTCCGTCACCTTGTTTTTGCGTCGGATGCCCGCCGTATCGACCAGATAGAAGTCGAAGCCGAACTTGTCGTAGCGCGTGTAGATCGAGTCGCGTGTCGTGCCGGCAATCTCCGTCACGATGTTGCGGTCTTCGCCGATGAACGCGTTGATGATGCTCGATTTTCCAGCGTTCGGACGACCCACGACGGCGAAGCGCGGAATGCCTTCCTCGATGTTCTCGCCCTCGACATTCGGCATTTTCTCCATGATGAGGTCGAGCAAATCGCCCGTTCCGCTGCCCGACATCGAACTGATGCAGACCGGTTCGCCGAGTCCCAGTTTGTAGAACTCGTAAGAGTCGTAAATCTGCGTGTTGTTGTCCGTCTTGTTCGCCACGAGAATCACCGGCAATTTCGAGCCGCGCAGAATCTGCGCCACGTCCTCGTCGAGCGAGGTCAGACCCGTCGTCACATCGACCATAAACAGCAGCAGGCTCGCCTCTTCCGTCGCCACGAGCACCTGTTTGCGGATTTCCTCCTCGAAAATATCGTCGGAATTGACCACCCAGCCGCCCGTATCGACGACGGAAAACTCCTTGCCGCACCACTCGCACTTGCCGTATTGGCGGTCGCGTGTCGTGCCTGCCTCGTCGCTCACAATTGCGTTGCGCGACTTCGTCAGCCTATTAAACAGCGTGGATTTTCCGACATTCGGACGACCCACAATCGCTACTAAATTTCCCATAATGCTTTTGATTTGGGTGCAAAGATACGAATAAGCGAGGGAAAAACCAAATATATTTGAGTTTTTCCGAGCGTGAGTAACTTCGACGAAGTCAAAGTTACAAAAAAGTGCGAACCTTTGCAAGCGATTCGCACTTTTTTGCCACACCGAAGATTCAACTGCCGTTTGTGCAATTCTTTTTGTTTCTTTTTGAATCTCTTTCTATGCTTTTTGTTTTCGTTTATTTCACGAAGAAGAGTTTCTTTCCAGGATTCTTGCCTTTGATTTTAAAGTCGATACCTAACAATGCGGCAATCGTTGGTGCAATCTGCTTGTTGTAGAAAGGTCCATTATTTTCCATTTCTCCCAAAACAGGAATGTCTTTTCCGAATGCCATTACCCATGTTTCTTCCGACCGTTCTGCTTCCGTTCCATGGTCGCTCCATTGTTTGCCCACACCTCTGCCATGGTCGGTGGTGACGATGAAGGTGGTTTTGTCGCGATAGAACGGATCTTCTTGTGCCTGCTTCCATAATCTTTGTATGAAGTTGTCGTTATGGTGTGCAGCCATGAGATAGTGGTCATATCGTGCATTGTGTGCAAACTCATCCGTTTCTCCGAATGATACATAGAGCACTTTCGGTTTATGGTTTTTCATCGCTTCAGAAGCATATCGGTAAGTGATATAGTCGAGTGTGACATCTCCCCAGAAATCGACCATCTCATGTTTTATATCGTCCAAGAATTCCTCTATGACTGACGGGTTTTCTGTGAGCGTAGGCATGTATTTTCCTGCTTGTATCGGGAAGCCGCACCGTTGATCGTTCAAGATATACCGAAGAGTTCCCCAACACGAATAAGCCATGACGCTATTCTTGTATTTTTCTGATTGGTTGGCAACTTCAAGCACGTTGATGTTAGGATTGGGGATGTCGTCGTTGCTGTTGATGCGTTCATCGTCTGCCCATCCGCAAAGTGTTTCGGAATAACCAGGATAGGAGAATTTATATTTGTTTTCGACCTGCATGAAACTATTTTTCCATCGGTTGCCGATAATCAGTCCATGTTGTTTGATATATCCCCATGTAAATGGCATGAGTGCCATGCGCCGTTCGTCTTGTGTCGGTCTCCAATAGAGCGCACTGATGCCTTTCGGGTTCACGGCATAACGTTTCACGTTGATGAGTGCGGTGTCTGCTCCGTTGAATAACTCTTGCCATCGTAGGCCGTCAAGCATGATGAAGATGACACGGCGGTCGTTGTCCGATTGTGCATGGACGTTACCGAAAAAGGCAGTGAATGCCAATAAAATAAGAAGTTTTTTCATAAGTCTTGAATATTTGAATATAGATACAATCTTTTTATGAAATGAATAGGTCGAAGATTCAACTCCACACTTCACGCTCCACACTTCACCCTTTCACCTTTTTACCTTTGTAAATATAAATGCCCTTCTGCGCGGGCTTCGTTTTGAAACGACGGCCATCAATCGAATAATAATAGTCATGGTTCGACGTACCATATTCCATGGAGTTGATTCCACTTGTTTTGAACGGCATTTGCGCCGCATTGAGCACCTGATTGTCGCGTAAATCACCCTTGTTCACCTTGTGAATCAAGGCGACGAGCCGCTGACCACTTCCACCGAATCCCGTTTTCTCGACCGACTCGAAACTGACGCTGTAAGTGCCGTCGCTGTTCACGCTGAGCAGGTCGCCGACGGCCTCGTTCGTGAAGTAGTGGAGAATGACACCGTTGTGGCGGAAAACGTCCTTCAAATCCTTCGGCGCGTCAGCGTCGTCCATACCCAACTGCGGATATTTCTCGACGGAAATGCCGTCTTCCACGAGGTAGCACGACAGGTAAAGCGGCTGATTGACGAGGTCGCGGGCAATGCGGCCCGAAACGGTGATGTTCGACCCGTCGGCCGCCATGTTCACCTCGGCCATCGCTGGCATCTGCGCCGCCTTTGCCAATGCCTCCAAATAGGGCGTGGGCGACATGTCGCGAATGCCCTGAATGACGGTGTTTTCACCCTCTAAGATGGCACGGTTGTACATGATGGCCGGATTGTATTCGTTTTCGTAGCCACCGAAAATGTATTTGATTTGGCGGTCGGGTTCGGTTGTGAAAACATCCTCGGCGAAACCGCTGTGGTGCGACAGATAGACGTAAGGACCGCCGTATTGCTCGAAGGCTTTTTCAAGGAAATAGGCCATCTGCGGACAGTTGATGCAGCGTTGGCTGGTGAATTCTTCGACGATGGGCACGCGCTGAAAATTATCGACGGTGACATAAAGTTTTGTCACGCCAGGGCGTCCGCTCTGCGCCGTTTCGTCGTTAATTTTCGACACCGAACAACTCCAATCGACGCTTGTTCCCTCGGTGGTTCCAGCGCGAAGTTGAGCAACGACCACCGTACTGCCGTATGCCTCCAACGGCGTGGGCAGCGTGATGGTTTGGTAGGTCGGCTCCGTCGCTCCCTCGCCCTGCATGGCAATTTCGAGGTTTTCGATGGGGTAGGGCGAGAAATTGTGGATATAGAGGCCGCCCGTGAAGTCCTGGTTGGGCGCTACGGTTTGCGGATGCGTCGTGTTTTGGGCGTAAGCCGCGTTGTTGAACTCAGCAGCAGCCTCGTCGTCGAGCAGAGCGAAAATCAGCAAAGTGCCACGGTCGGTGTATTCCTCCCACGATTTTTTCGCCTGATTCACCCAACACGACTGCGGCACGGTTGCTTTCGCGTAAGCCACGAGCGGGTAGGGTGTGCCGATGGTTTCGTAGGCTTGCCAACCCAAATAAAATGCCTCGTGGCCGATGACAAACGGCTCGTCAAACAGCACGTCGTTCCACCCTTCGCTGAGGTCGGCGTAGGTCTGGCGCACGATGTTGTCGGGCTTTCCAGCACTGGCAAGGATGCCCGAGCGCTTCTGTCGTGCTTGTTTGTAGTCGGCACGCACATAGCAGCGCACACCTTTCACCTCTTTGCCTTTCAGCCGTTGCAAAACGGGGTCTTGCGCTGGGTCGAACTTGGTCAAGCCCTGCACAAATTGATTTTTATTGCCGCCGAGTGCCGACAGTTCTTCCGCGACGGGATTAGCAGGAGCATAGCCGTAAGGCACCTGCGATGAAAGAGGCATAGCGGCCATGAAGAGCAGCAGGGCGACGAGGCTCCGCTGCCAGATGGTTCGAATGGTCTTCATTTCACGACGATTTTTTTGCCATTAACAATGTAAATTCCCTTCGACAGCGTGCTTTGACGCGTCATTTTCCGACCGCTGAGGTCATAGACTTCCGCGTTTTTCTGTTTTTCGTCGTCGAGGAGCGTAATGCCCGAGAAGAGCGAGATGTCGCCTTCGGTGCTGTTGAACACGTGCATGTATTTTCCACCCAATTTGCCGTCGCGATGCACGAATGCGACGATGTAGAGATTCTCTTGATTCCACAGTGGATCCGGCTCGTAACTGTCCATTTTCCACGAATAGGTACCACTCTCGGGCAACTCTTCGCCGTCGGCCAGAACCTCGCGAATCACGTTGGCATGGACGTATTCACCCATCGACTCCTCTTTTTCCTTCTCGGTCCAGAAAAGTTGGCTGTCGCTGTGTACGTCGCGTTCCATCAGATAGACCGTCAGACGTGGTTTTTCGCCGTCGGGCAGAACGCCGTCGGCAATTTCGCCCGTCACTTCCGCTGACAGACTGAGTTCGAGTTCACCCTCACCGAGTTCGCCACGCGCTTCAACACTGACAAATGTCGGCATGTTGAAGACAGATGTCATCAGTCGTTCGAAATAATACAAGTCGGCCAACACGTCGAACATCGGATTTCTCGACGTATTCATCTGCACAAGGATGTTGCTCGTATTCATGGCGCGGTCGATGGTCATTGCCGGAATGCTCACACGCGAAGAATCGTTGTCACAGAGTTGCAGGGCGAGCACCGTGGCGTCGTCTTCGCCCGTCATGAACTGGTCGTCCAGATGTTGGCTGACGAAGGTGATTTCATCGCGTATCGATTCCGTCATCGGACCGACGAATTCGTCGTAATAGCGCGGTGAGCGGTAGTTGTTCTCAGACTCAAAATATTCCACCAGCGGACGGCGCGTGAACTTTTCCGACACAGCCTTTGGAATAGCGAGCATATTAGCTGTCCGCGTGATGGGTTGGGCCAGTTCTTTGTCATTGACTTTCGTGATGCTGAATTCCACATCGCCACTCTTGAAGCAGGTAAGCGGCGCGAGGAACGTTTCGCTCGTCTTTCCCGTTGCAATGGCTTTCGACAAGGTCACTTTCTTCGCATCGACTTGTTCGCCTTGTTTCGAAGTGATTTCAAGGGAGCGAATGGCCTGCGAACCCGCATTTTTCAGCCGTAGGGCACAGTCGCCAGCCTCTCCGCTGATGCCGATGCCGTTTTGCGCAAACATCGTAACAACGGGCACGAAGTTGAATGAGCCTTTCGTGTCTTTGATGACGAGCAGAATCGGCAGTGAACCTTGCGCTTTCATGTCGGCCCAAACCGGATTGCCATCGTCATCCACATCGCCATCTACCCAGAGGAAACAGCTGTTGGGGACGTTGTTCGGATAGAGTTTGGGAATGGCGCAGACGTCTTTTTTCAGCGTGGTGGTGAAGCCGACAACCAACTGTTCTACATCTTCGGGAATCTCGTAGTCGCTCATCGTCATCGAGTTCCAACCGAATGAAACGGTTTTCTTGCCCGTCGAAAGGTTTTCACCATTGAACGTGTTGCGCACAAACCCCTCGTAATTGCCTGATTGCGAATAGGTGTCCCAACCCACGCGCATACTTTTAATCGTGCCGCCAACGTAAGGGGCAAGCATTTCTTTCGTGAGTACGATGGCGCAACCGACTTTCGAGTCGTGGTTGAGCGAAAAACCATCGTATTCCCAAATCTGGTCGTCGTAGTTCGTGTAACCGACATAGACGTTGCCGGTTGTGCTGCCCTGTGCGAGGGCTACTTTGGGAACTGCCACAAGCAGTCCCAAAAGAAGGGAAATGTAGAGTTTTTTCATCATCTTTCGTTTTTGGTTGATTTTCAGCAACAAAGGTAGAATAAAAAATCGCAAAATGATAAGTTTTTTTCTATTTTTTTTCAAAAAAACCGTTTTTGCGAATACGAAATGAAAAAATATACAGCGTTTTTTAGTCGGGATTATACCCGAAAGCACTGAGTTCGCGCTGGTTGTTTCGCCAGTCTTTATCGACTTTGACGAAGGTTTCGAGGTTGATTTTCTTGTCGAAGAATTTTTCCAGTGCCTTTCGGCTTTCGATGCCGACTTTCTTCAACGCGTAGCCCTGATGGCCGATGATGATGCCTTTCTGCGACTCGCGCTCGACGTAGATGATGGCGCGGATGTCGATGCGTTTCTCAGCCTCCTTGAAACTCTCGACGCGAACCTCGACAGAGTAGGGGATTTCCTTGTCGTAGTAGAGTAGGATTTTCTCGCGGATGATTTCGCTGACGAAGAAACGGGCGGGCTTGTCGGTGAGTTGGTCTTTGTCGAAGTAGGCGGGACTCTCGGGCAGCAGTTCGTAGATGCGCTTCAGCAGCATATCTGTGCCAAACTTGTTCAGTGCTGAAATCGGCAGAATCTCTGCATTCGGCAGTAGCGAGTGCCATTTTTCGACAATTGCTGTGAGTAATTCTTGGGTGTTGGCTGTTGGGTGTTGGGTGTTATTACCACCTACCACCGAACACCTATCACCCAAACTGTCAATCTTATTGATCAGCAACAGCACCGGAATCTTCATTTTCTGCACTTTCTCGAGAAAATCCATGTTTTTCTCGGGATTCTCGACCACATCGGTCACATAGAGCAGAATGTCGGCGTCTTGCAGGGCCGATTCCGAGAACGCCAGCATCATTTCCTGCATCTTGTAGTTCGGTTTGAGCACGCCCGGCGTGTCCGAAAAAACGATTTGCATGTCGGGCGTATTGACGATGCCCATGATGCGGTGGCGTGTGGTCTGCGCCTTGAAAGTGGCGATGGAAATACGCTCACCAACCAACTGGTTCATGAGCGTACTTTTTCCGACGTTGGGATTACCAACGATATTGACGAATCCTGCTTTGTGCATAACTATTCACTCCACACTTCACACTCCACGAATCACGAATCATAAGCCCATTTGAAATAGCTTGCGCCGTGTGCAAAGCCAGCTCCGAAAGCCGTGAGAATGATGTTCTGACCCTTCTTCATGTTCGCTTCGTTGTCCCACATGGCCAACGGAATCGTTGCGCCGCTCGTGTTGCCGTAACGCTCAATGTTCACGACGATTCTCTCCATCGGAACATCGACACGCTTCGCCACTGCTTCGATGATGCGCAGGTTGGCTTCGTGGGGAATCACCCAATCGACATCGTCCTTGGTCATTCCGTTGCGCTTCAGGACTTCCAGCACGTCGTTGCCCATCGATGTGACGGCATAGCGGAACACCGTGCGGCCTTCCTGATAGATGTAATGCAAGCGATGCGAAACCGTAAAATGGCTGGGCGGACAAACCGAACCGCCGGCTTTCATGTGAAGGAACGGAAGTCCCTTGCCGTCGGTACGGAAAAATGCGTCCTGTGCGCCGATGCCTTCTTCTTCGCTCGCCTCGACCATCACCGCTCCGGCGCCGTCGCCAAAGAGCACACAGGTCTGGCGGTCGGTGTAATCGACCATCGACGACATTTTGTCGGCTCCGATGACGATAATCCGACGGCATCGACCGCTCCGAATCATCGAAACAGCCGTGTCTAAGGCATACATAAAGCCTGCGCATGCGGCGGAAATATCCATCGCATACGCATTCTTCAGCCCAAGTCTCCCGATAACCACCGAGGCCGTCGAGGGAAATTTGTAGTCGGGCGTCGTCGTCGCCAATAAAACTGCATCAATGCTGTCGGGGTCGGCACCGGTCTTCTGAAGCAACTGCTTGGCAGCCTTCCGAGCCATATAGCTCGTACCGAGACCCTCTTCCGTGAGAATATGACGCTCCTTGATACCAACGCGCGTCATAATCCACTCGTCGCTGGTATCAACCATGCGCGCCAGTTCCTCGTTCGTCAGAACGTAGTCGGGCACGTAGCCGCCGACACCGCTGATGATTGCATTCACCATTATTCAGCGTCCATAACGATAGCCACCTTGCCACGGTAGTAACCGCAAGTCGGGCAAACGGTGTGATAGACGTAGTAAGCACCGCAGTTGGGGCATACAGCCAGCGTGGGAGCTACTGCTCCGTCGTGGGTTCTTCTTTTGCGAGTACGAGTCTTCGACTGTCTTCTTTTAGGATGTGCCATAATAATTTACAATTTAACTTTTTAATATTTTATAATTTAACTATTTTCGTTCAACGAAAACGCAATCATGCGATTCGGCCTGCAAAGTTACGAAAAAAATGAGAATTAAGAATGAAGAATGAAGTTTTTTTTCGCTTTTTATCAAAAATCTGCTTTGAAAATCCTACAGATTGCACATTCGTTGGGCAGAGTGTGCAAACTTTTATTTCATCAATTCGATGCGGAAGGTAGTTCCGCGACCTGCTTCCGTACTCTTCACATAGATGCGACCATGGTGATATTCCTCGACAATGCGCTTGGCAAGCGACAATCCGAGACCCCAACCGCGCTGTTTGGTCGTAAAACCAGGTCGGAACACGTTTTTCACGTCTTTTTTCTTGATTCCCTTGCCCGTGTCGGCCACTTCCACGACCACACGACCCATTTCCATACCCGTGAAAAGTGTGATTTTTCCCTCGCCTTCCATCGCATCGACGGCATTTTTGCAGAGATTCTCGATGACCCACTCGAATAGCGACGCATTCAGCGGAACGATGATGTCGTCGGGCGGAAAAACCGTCACCAACTGCACTTTGTTCGACACGCGACGGCTCATGTAATCGACCACGTGGTTCATCACTTCGTTGAGACTCATGGGAACGGGCTCGGGTAGCGAACCAATTTTCGAAAAACGGTCGGCGATGAGTTGCAGTCGCTTCACGTCCTTGTCCATTTCGGGAATCAGCGTGTCATCGGGATAGGTTTCGCGCAGCATTTCTGTCCACGCCATCAGGCTCGAAATCGGTGTTCCGAGTTGGTGGGCAGTTTCTTTTGAGAGTCCGACCCAAACCTTGTTCTGTTCGGCGCGTTTCGAGGTCAAAAGGGCGAAAATCGCAATGACCACAAATAGCAAAACCACGCCCAACTGAACGTATGGATAGACTGCCAACCGCTTGAGAATCAGCGAGTCGTCGTAGCAAACCTCGATGTAGTCCGTGTCGCGTTCGTCGTCGATGCCGATGCGAATACTCCGTCCTTTCGCCTTCATGCGCTGGCCGATTTGGGCGATGGCCTGCAGGCTGTCGGAGGAATTCAGTTCCTTCATGTCGATGTTGCGAAACACCTGCACTTCACCATTTTTGTCCATCACCACGACGGGAATCGTCGTGTTGTCTTCGATGACCTTCAACACAAGGTTCATGCCCGAATTTTCATCATTGGTGCTCAGCGTGTGCATCGCCTCGGCCCAGATTTCCATTTTTTTGTGCTCTTCTTTATAGAGGTCGCGCGTCAAAATGTTCGATACGACAAGCGATGCCACGGCAATCAGAATTGCCATGACCACCAGCAGAATCTTCACTTGTCGAATTCGGTCAGTCCATTGCATACGCTTATATAACGACTTTTTCCGCAATTTATTGTGATAATGGATGAAGGAATAGGGTAGAAGATTCTTACAAAAAAGATATGAGTTTTGCAAACTATAACTACGAAAAAATCCGACGCGCCTGATTTCAGACTCGTCGGATTGTAAAAAAAGGGGCATCCACCTACTCTCCCGCATTGTCGCGCAGTACCATCGGCGCAGGCGGGCTTAACTGCTCTGTTCGGAATGGGAAGAGGTGGGACACCGCCGCAATAGACACCCGCAATGTGATT
>Ga0256405_10000841_pt1 | contig 93410 bp, 93 predicted proteins | sample RumenRJG_02DNA_FD_189096 | JGI IMG/M metagenome (GOLD analysis project Ga0256405, IMG submission 189096) | Bovine rumen microbial communities from Lethbridge, Alberta, Canada - RJG_02 | ecosystem: Host-associated > Mammals > Digestive system > Stomach > Rumen | place: Canada: Alberta...
GAAAGTTTTATGAGAAGTTGGCCCAGGACGCAGCTTTGGCTGAAAAGCTCAATGCTCTGGACAAGGATTTCGCAGAGAAGAACGGGGCTTCTGCAGATGATGCTGCTATGCGTGAAAAGGCAGTTGAGGCTATTATTATTCCAATGGCAAAGGAAGTTGGCCTGCCATTTACCCTTGAGGAATTAAAGGAATATGAGCAGGAGCAGCTGAAGGAAATGAATCTTTCCGAGGATGAGCTTGATCAGGTAGCTGGTGGACAAAGGCATCATCGTAAGTTTGGTGATGGTGATGGTAGGTCCGCAGGAGGCGCGTACTGTGCTTTTCTTGGTGTAGGATTTGGTAAGACTACGAGAAAAGGGAACACGGCCTATTGCTTCCTTCTGGGTGGTTCCGATGGCCCGATTGGAGGCGGAAGTGAATAACGAGCTTTAGTCTACGAGAGCAGTTCATTACGAGCTGCTCTTTTATTGTGCCATTATTTTTTTGTCCAATACGACCCTCCAAATTGAACTAACTATAATTCAGGGACTCAAACATTTTTTAATAATGTATGAGCCCTTTTATAATGCAATATCGTTTATCGAAAATCATATGAAACTACTCTAAGAACCCCCACCCGCCATCCGAATGACGGGGCAACACACAGTGCCGGAAATATGCGCCGCCCCGCCCTCCGGCATACAACCCGGCCCATATAAAAAAAGAAAACGGGTCCAACACGAGCCTTCTGGATCAATCCAGACCCTCAAATTTTGTTGGGAATCCGTTTTCAAAAATGAATATATAGCAGGAAAAATATTATGTCAATAAAAAAGAACCTTCTTTTTCTGGGCGGCGAACTCCGTCTACCGGTTCCGGTCCCGGCGCTCCTGGAGCCCCAGTCGCAGATGAAACATCCGGAAGCCCTGGGGTCTTGGTTCCGAGCAAAGAAGGTTCTTTTTAGTGAGTAGATTATATCAAAGCCATAAAGGAAAATCAATTAAAAGTATTGCAATCACTCAAAAGATCGTACCCATATTTTTTGAAGCTATAATAACCTCTAAATTCTTCTGAAAGCCTATAATAAAAATCCTTCCTATAAGGATTTTTATTCTTCTTGGTTTGGTAAATATCTGGAGTGATTTTCAACCATTCAATTTTATCAAGGTATTCTTTCTCTTTTTGTTTACGCCATTTTTCTTCTTCCTTAAGCCGTTTTCGTTTTTCATTTTTTAGTGGTAATTCTCTCAAAAATTTGGGAATACCACGGATGAAATCTATAAATAATCCAATTAAAGTACCAACAATTAAAATCCAAAGTAATGCGGTTAACATATTTATCACCCCTTATATGGTTATATTCTGCCACAAGTGAAAATCTGCTTCCCTTTCTTACTTTCATTATATCCGTCCATACTGTATTTTCAATACTCCAAAGGGCAAAAAAACGACCAATATAATATAGTATTTTTTGGGATTTTTATCCACATTTTTATCCACATATTGACACGTTATCCACAATTGTGTATAATAAGCATAACAAAATATAGTGCTATTGCGGAATGGCGTTATATATGATATTCTCCCCGGCCGGGCGTGAATATATATGTCATTCCGCGAAAAGTCCGCGGTCTGACCACCGCGGGCTTTTTGCTTACAAAAGTAAAAGCCTCCGGTAAAGTCTAATCTTATCTTATTTTATGAAGGAGGTTTTATTATGACCCAGAAGATTAAGGAAGAAAGTGCAATCAAATTGCAGGTTTTGGCCGACATTAAGGACGGCAAGAAGGTTTACAGCACCGTGACTTTCTCCGACATCAACAAAAAGGTGTCTGATGACGATTTCATGGAGCTGGCCGATGGTATGGCTTCTCTCCAGAGCCGCCCACTCACCAATATTTCCCGTGTAGACAGTGCTACCCTTGTTGAAGGCTAAGGAAGAAAGGAGTTTGATGACTTATGGCACAGAAATTGTATCTTGAGTATGAGCAGAACAACGACCCTAAGAAGATTAAGACCGTTGCTGTTGCCAACCCAAAGGAAGGCATTACCAAGGCCGAGGCCACTGCAGTAATGCAGAAGTTCGTTGATAAGAAGGTCTATGACGAAGTTACCGGCGTTCATGACGCTTATCTGAAGGAAACCGTTGTTACCCCTCTTGCGTAAGCCGGAGGATCCCCATTGATTGCCCCTCTGCTTGCCTGGCAGCTTGCAGGGGGGCTTTCTTATACGGAAGGAGAGTAAACCTATGGAAGAAAAAATCTTATCGGCTGTCAGCACCGTAGGCTTTCCAATAGTCATTACCTTTTACCTCCTAGTAAGGTTCCAGACTACCATGGACAAGTTCTGCGACAAAATTGACGAGCTGCTGCTTGAAATCCGAAAGGAACAACTTCATTAAAAAAACGCCCGCATATCTCAGGGAAATCATTAAAATTTTTCCGGGTATGCGGGTTTCGTTTTGCGTAAAAATAACAAGAAAATGCATAATCCCTCATTCTCCACTTTTTAAAGAAAAAAGGGCTTATTTAGGGATTGGCTGAATAACTTTTGTAACAAAAAATCCGCTTGGCATTACTTTGGCATTACTATTGCGCTTTGCATATAAAAAGAAAAGACTTCCGAAATCTCGGAAGCCTTGATTTTACTGTGGTGCCGAAGGCCGGACTCGAACCGGCACGTATTTGCATACGGCAGATTTTGAGTCTGCTGCGTCTGCCAATTCCGCCACTTCGGCACTTTTTCTGTTGCACAACTATGCTACGCAACAGTGATATATTACCATTTAATACTACTATTGTCAACATTTTTCCAAAACACTGGAATATTTATCTTTTATACTTCTCCACCAGGGTTGCCATTCGGGTTGCCACCACATCGGTCAGTGAACCTGGCAACATACGCCAACTCCAATTTCCTCCGGCTGTACCTGGCAGATTCATACGGTTGTTACCATCCAGGGCCAGTATATCCCACACTGGGATAATTGCCATCCGGGCCTTAGATGCATAGGCCCGCTCCACCAGTGCATGGCAAATCTCCTTGTCGGTGCAATCATCGAGACCCAGCATATTGATTATGGCCTCCTTGGTCTCCACATCAGCATCCTCATCCAGCCAACCCACACAGGTATTATTATCGTGGGTACCCGTATACACAACAGAGTTTTCCGGTTCCACATAATTTACCCGGCGGCGGTCATTGAAATGCAGTTCAAACTCCAGCACTTTCATACCGGGGAAGCCACATTGCTCACGCAGTTCTTCCACTTCATCGGTAATGACACCAAGATCCTCGGCAACAATCGGCAATTCACCCAATGCAGCCTTTACCTTATCGAAAAACGGCTTACCAGGCCCTTTACGCCATACACCTTCAATGGCATTTTCTGCGTCACCGTCCACCTCCCAATATGATTCAAAGCCACGGAAATGATCAATACGCACCATATCCACTGTAGTAAGCATCCGCTTCAAGCGACTCATCCACCAGCTATAATCCTGTTTTTCCATTTCTGCCCAATCATATTGCGGATTACCCCACAATTGACCGGTGGCACTGAAATAATCTGGTGGTACCCCAGCCACCTTGTAAGGCTTGCAATTTTGACTGAGCTTAAACAGCTTTTGATTGCTCCACACATCAGCACTGTTTAAGGAGACAAAAATTGGCATATCGCCTAAAATCTTTATTCCCTTATTGTTGGCGTAAGCCCGCAGCTCCTGCCACTGACGCTCAAAAATATACTGGGCAAAGCATTCCTGACGAATTTCTTTTTTGAGCTCGGTTTTCATTTTATCCAGAGCACCAGCCACCCGGCGTCTTAAGCTGTCCTCCCACTCAATCCAGCCAGCTTCCCGGTTCTTTACAGATATTGCCCGGAACAGAGAATAATCTTCCAGCCAATAGGCTTCCTCCTTGCAAAACGCCTCAAACTTTCTACGTTCCTCCTGACTAGCCTGGGCAAAGAAGTTGCTGGCAGCCTTGTCTAATAGTTTTCCCTTTACGCGGGAAGCCAATGCATAATCCGTCTTATTGGTGGCTTCCTTATCTGGCATTTGAATGTCTTCCGGACTTAATAGGCCCATTTCCACCAGTTTTTCCGGTGATATAAGCATGGTATTACCAGCAAAAGCCGAAGGGGAGGCATACGGGGAATAGCAGTTATCCACTGGCGTCAAAGGCAAAATTTGCCAAATCTTTTGCTTGGCTTTCGCCAGGAAATCCACGAATTCATAAGCAGACGGACCAAAGTCACCAACCCCATACTTGGATGGAAAACTGGTTGGATGCATTAGAACACCGCACTGCCGTGGATATTTTTGTTCCTGCTCCTTGCCTCGATAGATAACTAAACCATTAGCGGGGATCTCCACATCAATTCTATCCCGAACTATCGCGATATCCTTTTCCTGCCTCAGTGCATCTTCAAAGGATCCCGTCCACAAATCCCGTACATCTACAGACACTTGCTTAGGCTCATCACTGCGGTTTAAGAGAATAATGAATACTTCATTTTTCCCCGGCTGTCCAAAAACGTCCTTTCCATCTTCAATAAAGCGGGTATAACCATATACATCACCCGCAGAATATACAGGCATGAATTTACCTGTCTGCAGAGCCATACTTTCATTACGTAGCTTAATGAGCTTTTTGTTCCACTGGCGCATCTCTTCGTCGGCATTATCCCACTCATACGGACAGCGGCAATAAGGATCCCGATAGCCCTGCATGCTGATTTCATCACCATAATAAATGCTTGGCACCCCAGGGAATGTCATTTGCCAGGCCACCGCCTGACGTAATCTGGCCTTGCCTAGTTTCAGGTGCTCCGCATCCAGCTTAAAATTCGCCTGATCCCGCTCCAGCATGCCATTGGTAGGCGGAGCTTCTCCTAAGATGGTCAATATCCGTTCCCGGTCGTGACTGCCCAGCAAATTCATCATTGCATAGAAGTTCTGGGCCGGGTAATTTTCCTGCAAGCTCTTTATATATCGACCAACCTGTCCGCCATCAATATGTCCCAACAGAAAATCTATAACAATTTTTCTGAACGGATAGTTCATGGCCGAATCAATCTCATAGCCGCACAAATAGTGTCTATTCATGCCATAGGCATTTTTATTGGAGGCATCTTCCCATACTTCACCGATAAGCACAGCCTCCGGGTCAGTTTTCTTCAATTCCTTATAAAAGGCTTGGCTGAACTGCTCAGGCAATTCATCAATTACATCCAGACGCCACCCGCTTATCCCTTGTTTTTGCCAATGGTGAAGTACACTATTCTCCTTGTTAATAATGAAATCCATGTATGCCGGATTTTCTTCCTTAACATTGGGTAGATTGGTAAATCCCCACCAGCTTTCGTAAACATTTGGATAATCTATAAAGCTGTACCAGCTATAGTATGGCGAATCCTTGGACTGGCAGGCCCCTACCGAGTCGTAGTTGCCATATTTATTGAAATAAACGCTATCATCACCAGTATGACTGAATACACCATCTAAAATAAACCGGATACCCAGCTCTTTTCCCGCAGCACACAAATCAGCAAATTCTTCTTTAGTGCCTAGAATTGGGTCAGTATCCATATAATCTGCTGTATCATAGTGATGATTGCTGGTAGATTTAAATATAGGATTAAGGTAAATCACCGATATGCCCAATTCCTTTAAATATGGCAATTTTTCTTTGATCCCGGCAAAATTTCCCCCAAAGAAGTCATAGGCCAGGATTTCTCCCGTTTCGATATCCTTAAAATAGCGTGGTTTATCCTTCCAGGAGGCATGATATATCGCTCCCGGTTTTTCAATAATCCGGTTTCCCTTGCGGTAAAACCGGTCAGGAAAAATCTGATACATTACCGCATGCTTAAACCAGTCCGGGGTCTTGGCTCCCTGATTGTATACAGTAATCTGGTAAGCTGCCCTGGACTCATCGCAGAGCATACCAACGCCGCCCAAACGATCATCATTGTTGCAGTAATATAAATCCCGGCCGTTTACATTGATGATGAAATAATACCAAAGCAAAGTGCCTAACTTAGGCATCTTTACGAAGGCTTCATAATAATTACCTTCAAGTACCGGCTCCATTGGCTGGATGGATTCCCCCACCCGATCTTCCCACAGCCGCACCTTTACTGAGGTTATTTTTTCATCAGTATCCAGTTTTAAACGTAAAAGGACCTTGCTTTGAGCTTCTGCCGCCCCCACGGGACTTCTGTAAAATTCGTTTTGTGAATCATGGGTAACATTTAACATGGCAGCCACATGACCTCCCTCTAAGGAAAAAGGGACCGCTTTAGTCAGTCCCTTTTCATCTATTTATCCTACTTAGTTCCCTGTCAGCTGGTTATACATGTCGATATACTCTTTCGCTGATTTCTTCCAGCTGCAATCCGATGCCATGGCATTACGCTGAATCTGAGACCACAACCCCAAGGATTCATATTCAGTCAATGCCCGTTTGATGGTATACATTAAGTCATGGGCATTTATATCCGCAAAGGTGTACCCATTGCCTGTAGATTCATACTTATTGTATGCCTTTACTGTATCCTTCAAGCCACCGGTTTCCCGTACAATCGGTACAGTACCGTACCGAAGAGCAATCATCTGTCCGATACCGCAAGGCTCATATACCGACGGCATCAGGAAAATATCCGAGCTGCCATAGATACGCTGGGCCAGTTCATTGGAGAAATAAATATTGACCGAAACCTTGTTAGGATGACGCCACTGCAAATCCCGGAACCAATCCTCATAACCCTTATCACCAGTACCGAGGATTACGAACTGACACTCTTCGTGGGCCAAAAGTTCATCCAAAATGCGGATGATAAGTTCCAAGCCCTTGGCCTCCACCAGGCGGGATACCATACCAATCAAAGGTATATTACGGCCTACCGGCAGACCCAATTGTTCCTGCAACTTCACCTTATTTTCCAGCTTTTTCTCCATACTGTTTATATCAAAATTCTCAAACAGATATTTATCAGTAGCCGGATTATACAAATCCACATCTATGCCGTTGACAATACCCCGGAGAGAATCCCGGCGACTGCGCAGCAATCCCTCCATGTGCTCCCCGTAAAATTCATACTGAATTTCCTCGGCATAGGTACGGCTCACTGTAGAGATAAGGTCAGCATATACGATACCGCCCTTCATGAAATTGACAGAATCATGGAATTCCAAATCGCCGTTATTGAAATATTTCCAGTCAAGGCCCAAAACATCACCCATGATATTTTTGTCAAAAATTCCCTGATATTTCAGATTATGAATGGAAAATACAGTCTTAATGCGCTCATAACGCTCATCACCGTTATGCTCCAGCTTCAGGAAGACGTTTACCAAAGCGGCATGCCAGTCATTGCTGTTGATAACGTCCGGCCAGAAATCAATGGATGGCAATAAATTCAGCACTGCCCGAGAGAAGAAAGAAAATCTTTCCGCATCATCCATATAGCCATACATGCCATCCCGCTTGAAATATTCCTCGTTATCCACGAAATAATAGGTAACACCTTCATATACCAGCTTTTCCACTCCGGCATATTTTTCCCGCCAGGAAACCGGCACTGTAATATGTGCCACATGCTCCATCTGATTGCGAAATTCCTCCGGAATGCTGCTATATTTTGGCAGTATTACCCTGGCATCCACGCCTTCAGCTACAAGCGCCTTGGGCAGGGATCCGGCAACATCTGCCAAACCTCCTGATTTGATAAATGGTACTGCTTCTGATACTACATATAATACTTTCATACTATCTATACCTCTCTTTGGACACAAACTTTCTTGCCCTCACAGCCATCACTGCATCACCAGACTACTCAGCTGTCTTTTTCGTTCTGGTTGTTTTAGTTGTTTTTGTTGCTTTAGTTGTTTTTGTTGCTTTAGTTGTTTTTGTTGCTTTAGTTGTTTTAGCCGCCGAGTTTTTGGTAGATGTAGTGCTTTTAGCTTTAGTTGTTCTGGATTTCTTTGGTTTTTCCCCGGCGGCTTCCTCTACTGCCTCAGTTTTTTTCGGCCGCCCTACTCTTCTCTTTGGCTTTTCCTCGATAACTTCTTTTGCTGTAGCCTTTTTGGCCCGAGTTGTCCGGGTCTTTTTAGGTTTTTCCTCAGTTTTCTCTGAGGTCTCAGACTTTTTGGCACGGGTAGCTTTTGACTCAGTTGTTTTAGCAGTTGTTGACTTAACCTTTGTTTTTGCTGTTGATTTTTTTACTGAGGGGGGAGTTTCTTTCTCTCCCTGATACTCCAGATAAATGGTTGCCAATGGTGGTACAGTCACCAAAATAGACTGCTCCCGTCCCTGCCAAGCCATGTCCTCTGTAAAAATGTCATAATCATTAAGTACATTGGAACCGCCAAACTCCTCGGCGTCACTATTGAATACTTCCCGGTAAATTCCTTCTTTTGGAGCACCAAAACGGTAGCCCTGACGAACCTCCGGAGTAAAGTTGGTAATGGCAATAACAAAAGTACCGTCTTCAGCTTTGCGAAGGAAAGAAACTATACTGTCATCAGCGTTTTCACAATCAATCCACTCAAAGCCATTCCAGGCAAAATCAACTTCCCACAGGGCTTTATGATCCACATAAAACTTGTTCAATGCCCGGGAATATTCCAGCATTTGGGTATGCTTTTCGTACTGCTCCACTAAATGCCAGTCCAGACTATCATCAAAATTCCACTCGATAAACTGGCCGAACTCACCGCCCATAAAGACAAGCTTCTTCCCTGGATGAGCCATCCAATAGCCAAAGAAGGCTCTTAACCCGGCAAATTTCTGCCAGTAATCCCCCGGCATTTTACTTATGAGGGAACACTTACCGTGCACCACTTCATCATGAGATAACGGTAACACAAAATTCTCACTGAAAGCATACATTAACGAGAAAGTGATCTTGTCATGATGCCACTTACGGTAAACCGGATCAAGGCTGATGTACCTGAGGATATCATTCATCCAGCCCATGTTCCACTTGTAGTTAAATCCCATGCCTCCCATATAGGTTGGCTTGGAAACATTTGGCCAGGAAGTGGATTCTTCAGCAATCATCAATGCCTGAGGATAGTACTTAAACACCGCTTCGTTCAGCTTGTGTAGGAATTCGATGGCCTCCAGATTGCCATCCCCGCCGTACTTATTAGGTACCCAATCACCATCCTGACGGCCGTAGTTCAAATACAGCATATTAGCCACTGCATCGATACGCAGGCCATCAATATGGTATTGTTCCATCCAGAACAGGGCATTGGAAATGAGGAAGCTCTGCACTTCAGTGCGTCCATAATCAAAATTTATAGTTCCCCAACCAATGTTTTCTGCCCGCTGAACGTTGTCGGACTCATAAAGATTTTGCCCATCAAAATCCCTAAGGCCTTGATTGTCCTTACAGAAATGTCCTGGTACCCAGTCCATAATTATACCAATACCAGCCTGATGAGCCTTGTCCACTAGATAACAAAAATCATCTGGTGTGCCATAACGACTGGTTACTGCATAGTAACCGGTAGCCTGATAACCCCAGGAACCATCAAATGGATGCTCGCACAGAGGCATAAATTCCATATGAGTGTAATTCATGCTCTTTACATAGTCCACCAACTGGTCCGCCATCTCCCGATAGGATAAATACTCTCCCTCCAGGGTACGACGCCAAGAGCCAAGATGCACCTCATAGGTCAGCATTGGCCGGCTATAGGATTGATTCTCTTCCTTAAACTTAATCCATTTCTTATCCTGCCATTTATAATTATTCAAATCATAGACTATGGATGCCGTCTCAGGCTTTTTCTCAGCAAAAAATCCATAGGGATCCGCTTTTAAAATGTGCGGACCTTCATGCTGGGGCAGAATCGCATACTTGTACACCGTTCCGGCGCTCAGTCCCGGAATGAACAAATGCCAAATCTCCCCATCACCCAGCTTAGACATTTTATTTACCCGGGTATCCCAGTTGTTAAAATCACCTACAACCGATACCTCTTTGGCGTGAGGGGCCCAAACCGTAAATCTTACCCCCGGCTTGCCATCCTGGGTCATTATATGCGCACCTAACATTTCATATGCACGATAATTTGTTCCCTGGTGAAACAGAAACAGATCAAATTCGCTAAGTTCAGATGTATTCATTGAATACCCCCTTTACAAACGACGACAATGTTACTTAATGTCTATTGGTTCTATTCCCCAAATATCCTCTGCATATTCTTGAATCGTACGGTCAGAGGAGAACACACCTGATTGAGCGATGTTAACTGCCGATGAACGCAGCCAAGCATCCTTATCCTGATAACGACGCACTATTTCCTCATGAGCGGCAACATAAGCATCAAAATCCTTTAAAATAAAGAATTCATCATTACTGTTTATAAGGTAATCGAACAATGTCTGGAAGTTGCCATAAGTGCCATCAGTAAGCTGATTCATAACTAAGCGCACCCGTTCATTGGTATTATATTCATCCCAGGCACTGTAATTACCATTTTCATAATAAGCCAGTACTTCCTCAGCTCTCAAACCAAAGATAACGCAGTTATCATCCCCTACCTGCTCATGGATTTCCACGTTGGCTCCATCAAGGGTACCCAAGGTAATGGCACCATTCATCATGAACTTCATGTTACCAGTACCAGAGGCTTCCTTAGAGGCGGTGGAAATCTGCTCACTGACATCAGCAGCCGGATAAACCATTTCACCCAGGGATACCCCGAAGTTTTCAATGAATACTACCTTAATCTTGCCATTGATGCTGTCATCGTTGTTTATCTTATCTGCCACAGCATTGATCAAGCGAATAGTTTCCTTGGCCGTATAATATCCCGGTGCAGCCTTGCCGCCGAAGAAATAGGCCACTGGTACAGGCATGTCATAATCAGGATCATTCTTCAAACGATCATACTGATACATAATATGCATGATATTCATCAGCTGACGCTTATAGGAATGGATGCGCTTTACCTGCACATCAAACAAGGCATCAACCTTTACCCGTACCTTGTTATGGGACCATACATATTGAGCCAGCTCCCGTTTCCGGGCCCGCTTGATCTTGTTGAGCTCTTTAAGGAAATTGGCATCATCCACAAAATCATTGAGCTTGGCCAGCATCCGATAATCAAACCGCCACTTGCGGCTCAGCTTGCTGTCAATAAGATGGGCCAAATCATTGTTGGCACTGATGAGCCAACGACGATGGGTAATACCATTGGTCTTGTTATTAAATTTCTTCGGAAACAGCTTATAAAATTGCTTTAAAGTGCTGTTCTTTAAAATATCCGAATGAATACGGGCCACACCATTGACACTGTGGGAGCCCACAATAGCCAAATGGGCCATATGTACCTGACCATTTTCAATTATAGAAACAGAGCGCACTAAATCCTCGTCTCCCGGATACTTTTTACGAACTTCCTCCAGGAACCGACGATTAATCTCCTCAATAATCATGTATAAGCGTGGCAACACGCTTCTAAACAGGCCGACATCCCATTTTTCCAGGGCTTCCGGCAAAATGGTATGGTTGGTATACGCCATGGTCTGAGTGGTAATGTCCCAGGCATCCTCCCACTCCATACCTTCTTCATCCACCAGGATACGCATCATCTCAGCCACTGCTGTAGCCGGATGGGTGTCATTGATATGGATGCCAATTTTGTCCTCTATACCATAATAATTATCATGACTCAAACGATAATGTCTCAGTATGCTCTGAATACCTGCGGAAGTAAAGAAGTACTCCTGCACTAACCGCAACCGTCTGCCCTCAGAGGAACGGTCATCCGGATAAAGATATTCGGTAATCTTATTTACCCGACGACGATAATCCTGGCGTTCATTAATCTGTTCCTGGGAAAGGGTTCCATAATCAGAAAAATCTGTATTAACTTCCGCATTCCACAGACGGAGATTATTTACAGTATTATTGAGATAACCAATAACCGGCACATCATATGGCACCGCCATAACCTCAGTGTAATTCTCATGCACCAGCTCCAGACGATCTTCTCCAGGCACTTCCTTCATGTAGGCATTGCCACCCAAGCGCACAGTAACGGCCTTGTTAGGCTTTCTGAATTCCCAGGCGAAGCCATCTCGCAACCAGTTGTCCGGTATCTCTATCTGGGTACCATTAATAATTTTTTGTTCAAACAAGCCATACTGATACCGCATACCACAGCCATGGGCCGGCAAGCCCAGGGATGCCATGGAATCAATAAAGCAGGCAGCCAAACGGCCCAAACCGCCGTTACCCAAACCAGCATCCGGCTCCTCGTTATAAATATCAGTTATGTTAAGGCCCAATTCCTTCAACATTTCCTGCAAAGGATGTTTTAAATCCAAATTAATCAGGTTGGTATTCAACAACCGGCCCAGCAAAAATTCTATAGAGAAATAATAAATTTGCTTGGTATTCTTTATAGTATATTCCTTGTTGGTTTTTATCCAGTTTTCGGTGGTATACTGTTTTACCACATTGGCAACAGTATTATAAATTTCGTTTACGGACAACTCACTGAGTTCCCTACCGTATAAAATCCTGGAAGTAGTCACAAATCGTAATTTAAGCTCTTCCTTAAGCTGGTCCTCACTCTTTTGCACATCGTTACGCCCAGCGTCTTTCTTGGCTACATTATGCCCTGCATCCTTTTTCTTAGCTGCATTACGACCCGCGTCTCTTTTCTTAGATGCCATAAAATCACTCCTACGCAAAAATGACAAAATTCAAGTCGGCAAAATGCCAAATCAAGCCACAGAAATGAAACCCCTCCCATTGCCGTGGCTTGATCAATTCTTTAAATAACTGTTCCCTTGGCAACCACCAATGGATAATTCTCGGAACCCTTTAACCATTGATCCGCTGATATAACTACATTTTTATCGCAGATAACATCACGAAGCATGGCATTTTCCTCAATCTGACATTGCTCCATAATTATGCAATCACGTATCTTAACCCCAGATCCCACCTTGACTCCACGGAACAAAACACTGTTTTCTACTTCGCCATGAATCTCGCAACCATTGGCTACCAGCGAATTGGTAACTCTGGCATCGTCCTTGTATTGGACAGGAGCCGCATCCTTGGTCTTGGTGTGAATAGGATTATCCCCCATAAATAACTCTTCCCACACCTCAGCATTTAGAACAGATTTGTTGGCGTTAAAATATGCCATGGTGGAATTTACTCTGGCCACAAAGCCCTTATGCTCATAGGCATAAATACTGTAATCCCGCATATGTCTGATGATACCATCAACCAGCATATCGGTGCCGCCCCGCTCAAAGGCCATAGACACAATCTTTATGAAGGTTTCCCGGCCCATGAGATAAATTCCTAAAAAGTCATTGGAACCTTTGGTGGCGGTAAGCTGCTTAGCAATATCATTTACACAGCCGTCGCCAGCCACCTTCATGGCCACTGCATCCCCCGGTAAATCCGTAGGGGCCTTGCTATAAATCATAGTTATGTCGGCCCCGGTATTCTGATGGAACAGTAATACTGGACGAAAATCAATGTTATAAACTGTATCCGCCTGAGCCAACAGCACATAATCTGCTGTGCTGTGTTTAATATAGTCAAGATTGTAATACATGGTTGCTAAGGTACTTGGTACATGCTGACCATCGGAATCGCTGGGCAAATAAACTAAGCCCTCACGATGTCTGGCCAAATCCCAATCCTTACCTGAACGCAAATGGTCAAATACAGGTCTTGCCTTATTGGACAACAAAACCCCTACATGTCCAACTCCAGAATTAACCATACTTGATAGTGCAAAATCCATCAGCCGATACCGGCCAGCGATTGGCAGTGCTGCGACCGGACGACGGTCGCACAGCTCCTTCAACATGGTTTTAGCACCATCAAGTTTTATTATCCCCATCATATTACCCAATACGATCAGCTCCGTTTCTTATACATTCACCATTTCATTCATCATCAGCTTACTTGCTGACCACTATCTGCGGCTACGACTGTCTCTCCCTCAGGAACCACAGCTATAGCTCCCGGCTCACCCAAAACCTGGGCTCTCGCTGAAATAACACTATTTTGTGCTACTATAGCATGGTCAACTATCGCACCATCCTCTATTACGGCAAATGGCATAATAACAGAGTTAGTAACTTTCGCACCTTTTCCTACCCGAACGCCGGAGGACAAAACTGAATGGTTAACGGTACCAAGTACCATGGAACCTTCATTTATCATGGACCGGCTTATTTCAGCATCCATTCCCACAAAATGTGGTGGCAGGGATGGATTGGCGGAATAAATATTCCAGGAGCTGTTAATTGAGAATGGTGGCTCCTCCTGCAAGAGGTCCATATTGGCCTGCCACAGACTCTCAATAGTTCCTACATCCTTCCAGTACCCTTCAAACTTGTAAGAGAAGATCCTGGCATCATTTTTAAGCATATTTGGAATAATATTCTTACCAAAATCATGACTGGAGGTTTCATCTCCGGCGTCACTCTTCAAATACTTGTCCAGGAACTCCCGATTGAACACATAAATACCCATAGAAGCCAAATTGCTCTTTGGCTTGGCTGGTTTTTCCTCAAATTCCACAATACGGCCATCCTTAGGATCCGTATTGAGAATACCAAAGCGAGGTGCCTCCTCCCAAGGAACCTCAAATACGCCGATGGTCACATCTGCTTTGTTAGTACGATGGGCCACCAGCATCTTGGCATAATCCATGGTGTAGATGTGGTCACCGGACAGTACCAAAACATATTCCGGATCAACCATATCGATGAAATTCAAATTCTGATAGATGGCATCAGCAGTCCCCTTGTACCAATCTGCCCCCTTGTCCCTGGCATACGGAGGCAATATAAACACACCACCATCAGACTTATCCAGGTCCCATGTGTCACCAGTCCCCAAATACGAATGCAGCTCTAATGGCCGGTATTGAGTAAGTACCCCTACCTTATCAATACCAGAATTAGTGCAGTTGGATAGAGGGAAATCGATTATGCGATATTTCCCACCAAATGGAACCGCTGGCTTGGCTATATTCTTAGTTAAAGCCCCTAGCCGACTACCCTGCCCGCCAGCTAAAATCATGGCTACACATTTTGTCTTACCCATAAAGCTCACCCTTTCTTAAATTTTAGCAACAGTTAAGTGCTTTTACCCCTTTGCATCATAAAATAGCAATAATGTATGTTGTTTCTTTTCTTCTATATAAAAAAATAAAATCCTGCATAAAAGCAGGAAATTATTAAAAAGTTAGTCTTTTTTTACTATTTTTTTAAAAAACTGCCATAAAAATGGAACCAAAAAACATTGCTATGCTCATTCCCTTAAAGAGATTGGACATAAACCAATCATTATTCCCTCTGGCCTTTTTCATCACTACATGAGCTTCGTATATCAGAAAAGACCCGGTAAAGAAGCATAATGGTATGTCCCCATCGCCCAAGCCAAAGAGGAATAACACCAGGGATAAGGCCATTCCGGCCTTTTCCCCGTTGGAAAACATGGCTTCTTTTTTATTTGTTGTCTCGTATAAGGATCCCTTGTAGCGCATTCCCGGCATATCAGTTCTTCCTTTCAATCATCCAGGCCCCATTGCCAATAAGCCGCAGGATAACATTGTGCCGTTCCACAATACTGGAGCGATGTCCCACACTGACCACGGCCATTTCCGGCAAATTTTCCTTCAGCAGATCATAGGACTTTGCCTCCAGCTCTTCATCCATGGCCGAGGTGGACTCATCCAAAAATACCAATTGAGGCTTAAAGAGCAATATGCGAATAAAGGCAATGCGTTGCTGCTCGCCCAAGGACAAAATACGGCTCCAATCATCCACTGTATCCAGTTTTTCAACCAAAGCCGCCAAACCCAGTTCCGTCAGCAGGCTCCCTATATCAACAGTCTCCTCTTCCGGTACCGACTGGGGATAATAAATGGACTGCCTAAGGGTGCCCAAAGGCAGATATGGGCGTTGAGGCAAAAACATTACCCGCCACTCATCCGGCAGGGAAATCTTACCACTGCCGTATGGCCAAAGCTCCGCCAAAGCTCTTAGCAAGGTACTCTTACCAGCGCCGGATTTACCGCTGATAAGGAGGTATTCACCTGGCTGGACCTCCAGCTGCAGCTTTTCAATGAGCTTATCACCCTCTGGCAAATCCACATCCATATTCTCCAAAGCCAGCTTATTTTCTGTATTATTGGCTCTGACGAATTTGGATTCCAGAGCATCCACTTCTTCCATGTGCTGGGTAAAGCCGCTAAGACGGCGAATAACTGCCACATACTTGGCGATGGAATCGTAGGAATCAACAAAATAACTTAGAGCATCCTGAACCCGGCCAAAGGCACTGATGGTCTGCATGAGGCCACCTAATTGCATCTCTCCGGCAAAATATTTCGGTGCTGCCATTAAAATAGGAAAAATAATGGCCAGCTGACCATAACCGTTGATGTAAAAATTAAGCAGCTTGGTCCGCTTCATCAAGCCCCAGAAGTTGGTAATAACTCGCTTAAAGCGATCTTCAAATCCTTCGTTTTCCGGAGTCTCTCCCCGATAGAAGGCAATGCTTTCACTGTTTTCCCGTACCCTGACCATATTAAAACGGAAATCTGCCTCATAACGCTGCTGGTCATAATTAAGAGAAATCAGCTTGCGACCAACCTTGTGGGCCAGCCAGGTACCCAAAGTGGAATAGATTAAGCACAGGAATACCATATACCCCGGCACAGACAATACCGTTTCGCCAAAAGGTATTTCCAGTATGCCGGACAAATTCCAAAGCACAAATACGAAGGCCAATAAAGTAGTGAGCTGCTTTAGGAAGCCCAAGAATAGCGTCAACGTAAGATTTATAAAGGCATCAATATCCTCGGATATACGCTGGTCCGGGTTATCCATGTCCGTCTTCAGTACCTGCAGTTTATAGTAAACCTGCTTGGCCATCCAACTTCGCAAGTAATGTCTGGTCATCCAGGTACGCCATTTTATCTGGAGCATTTGCCGCAAATATATCGCGTAAACGGCCATTATAATGTATATAAAAGCTATGGCTGTAAATTCCCCGATTAAAGGCCAAAAGCTGGGATACTCATAATTCTGTAATACATTGTAGAATTCATTGTACCACTCGTTTAACAATACCAGCATATATACCTGACCCAAGCTGAGCAGGATAATAACTGCAAGCATGCCCCGCGCCCACCATTTTTCCTCGGACTTCCAGTAGGATCGCATCATGCTCCATACGTTTTTCGCCATATCTCGTTTTTGCAATACTTACACCTCCAACATTCTCGTGCCCTTTAATTATACCGCAAATAATGATAGAATACACATGTATAATTTTTAAATGGAAGGTATTACCATGATTTTACTTATCATTAGTGCCATTATCATATTCATACTTGTCATATTGGTTTTGGAACGCAACATTCAGAGCCGGCCTGTGTTTTATTCCTTCTGCCTTTCCCTGATTACTGCCATATCCATTTTAGGCTATGCCTACTTTTCTACAGCCAATGACAATGCCGAAATGGACGAATCCACCATACGGCACATTACGGCCCAGCAACAGGCCTTTGGTGATTGGTACACCACCTATAAGAAAAAAATGGATAATGTGGATTATTACTGGGTATTGTATCACCGTATTCTGAAAGATTTCAGGGAAGAGAAAATCACCTTGGCGGAAGCCTATCGGCAGCTGACCAATTTGGAATCTGATTCGGCCAGCCTTAATAGTGAGATTTTTAAGATGGCACCACCAATAAGTCTTGATGATGCAAACTATGACCTGACCACTTCCCTATTGGAAAAAACCAAGAATTATTCCGAGGCACAGCTGAAAACCATTCGTGCCACCAAAATGGTGGCAGACCCGGAAAAAACGCCGGCCAAGGATCATGAGCAGCAGGTGCAGATCCTTAATGATGCCATGCTGCATAATGCTCCGGATATGCTGTTTACGGCCACGGAAATTACTACTCTCAGGAAGAATCTTACCATCCCGGAGGTGGACTGATGCAGCCCTATAAAACGACCTCTGATTATGGAACAGCTTATTACGAAATCCAGAAGTCCAAGTTCTACACCTACACAGCCCATGTGGAGGACGAGACCGCTGCCCGGGAATTCGTTCAAAGCATAAAAAAGAAGCACTTTGATGCCAGACACAATTGCTCCGCCTGGATCTTGGGCGTGGACTCCAGCCAGCAGAAATCCAACGATGACGGTGAGCCAGGTGGTACCGCAGGCAATCCCATATTAGAAGCCATAAAGCAACATGGGCTTACCAATGTGGTTGTGGTGGTAACCCGCTATTTTGGAGGCATAAAACTGGGAGCCGGTGGTCTGATCAGGGCCTACAATCATTCGGCCTCTTTGGGGCTGGAAGCTACTCCCCAGGTAGAGGTGAAGCCTTTCTGTACCTTGTCAGCCGAAATGGACTACACACTGCTGGGAACGGTAGAAAACTGGGTAAGAAATAACAATATCCGTTCCACCGATACCACCTATACCGACAAGGTTACCGTTAATCTCCTCATAGAGCCCCAGGATGTGGACGCCATACAGGCTTCCCTGACGGACCTTACTGCCGGCAAGTGCAGCATGACGGTCGCCGATGCCCAATATATGGAAGTACCGGCTGAATAATTTACCTATTACATAGCAACATTAAAAGAGCAGGAACAAAACTTTCCTGCTCTTTCTTTATGCTCAAAAAATGTGCCATTGTATTATAAAGTTATCTTGGCTCTTCCGCTAAATTTTGCTTTATCCTCTGTTTTTACCAACAAATCGTCTAAGTCATCAAAAGTTTTGATATTACCAACAAAATTTTGATGCCACTTGGTATAATCAAATCTTTCCCGCAACATGGTAGCAATAAACAGCTCCGCCTCTTTGGCTCCCAGGTGAAGAGTTAAACACTCCAGCCCCTTATTCATGATTTCAATGCTATTTATGTTCATTCTTCATCACCTCTTTCAATCAAGAACATCGCAGGATTTAAAATAGAAATCTTTTCTGTATTATACCTTAAAACCCGCTTATCCGTCGACAAAAACACATCACAATCAGCAAGAATTGCACAAGCAATATGACAGGCGTCCATCAGGTGAACCCCTGTTGACATTATCTCTTTAGCCAGCTTACGAACCTCTGTATCCTGTTTGTCACTAACAAAAACTGTAGTGTTTTCATCAATAAATGATTGAATATCCATCCGTTTCTGATAAAAGGGATTTACTGCGTTTTCAGCCTCCAATATGTACGAAGTAACCAATTCAAATTTACCATCCCGTATCTGCTGCTGAATTTCCAATTTTGCTTGTGTCTCTATATGAATTTTGGGCTGTGACTGATCATCAAAGGGCCGATTATAACAACAGTTATCAAGATATATTCGCATACATTTTCCTCCATTAGGGTTTTTTACCACCTATAAAATTAATGTATATCATCCAAAATTGCGATGGTTAAATATCACTAGCAGGAATGGAGGAAGTATGCATATTGCCATTAGCTACTTTATACAAAGTAATCGTTACCTCTGAATATGTGTATCCATCATCTTCCAAATCAAACTGTTGTGATTTAGACCCTTTAGGTGCAACATTATTATCATATAATTCAACATAGCGCACCTCATAAGTACCTTCCTCCATTTCTTCGGCGGTAAACATTCCACCTTTAGCTATGTAAAATGCCCGTACAGGGGTATGAGAATACACATCCCATATCCGAACATATACTGGCATGTCATTACGGGAATTATCTATCGTGATACTGGCATTTCCTCCATAGGCCAATTGTTGTTTACTATTATCATAGCCAGTCCTAACACCACTTTTCGGAATAGGAACCGTTGCATTAGCTTTCTTAGACTCTGTTTGTTTGGGCTCACTTTTCTTAGTGGCGCTATTCTTATTACTTTGTGACGATGTTACAGGTGGTTTTGCCGTATTACCTGTTTTACTTTTATCACCGGAATCTACATTAAAGAAGATAAATAGCGCCAAAGCAACTATACCAATAAATCCAATGATGGGCATAATATGGTTATCACTTCTTTTAGGTTTTTCACTATAAGTTGGACTGATATTATAGTGTACCTTTCTGTAACCTGCTTCATTATTATTCTGCAATATTTCTAAATTCTCATCATACCTCTTTTGTGTTTCCTCATCAGTTATATATTGTTGTATGCGGTGCATTACCTTTAAACATTCGTCCCAATCTAAAGTGGCATTGCCATATGCAATTACACAATGTATCATCGCAGCAGCAAAATAGTCAGAAATCCATTCTTTTAAGTCATCATCTATTTCATTTTCCGATAAACTTTCTTCTGCCTGACCAAATAACTCGCTGATAATTACGACTGCACCTTTAGGATTATTATCACACCTATCCATAGCTTCCATGCAACTGGATAGTCCACCAACCACATATCTATCTTGTTTAATTGTTTCAAATAACTCTGGCAATTCTGAAAATAATTCTATTTCTAAATCCAGTAGTTCTTTTGCCACCTTAGAGTTTTTCTCGTTTTTAAATATCCCTAGTGCAAAATCCCTTACAGCACTTGCTACAGTAACGCTTTCAACCTGTAAATCAGATTGCCCATTTAATAATAGGTACACCTGAATAGGTTGGGCCACATAATCAAAATAACGTACATCATTACATAGTTGATTTAACATACCATCATTCATTTTTTCATGTAGTTCATCCAACTCTGCAATAATGGTATCTTTTTGTTTTTCCAATAAATCTTTAAATTTTACAGCGTATATGTTAATGGCATCTTTCACTACATCGCCATTTATTTTATCCATGTCTTCTGCCACTATATTAAAAATTTTTATTAACTTGTCATCAGCCAATCTTGAAAACATGTCATTTATGGCATCTATTAAATCATTCTCCAAAGAGCGGATTGCTTCTACAAGAACATTGCTATTATCTTCCAGTAAAGGGAAACCTGCATAAGATCTACTTACATTGATTTTATTGGTCAATTCCTTAACATTATCACTATCTAATAAATAGGAGTATTGCTCTGCTATTACAGCAATAAAATTCGCAAAATCCTGTTCATCCAGTTCAACACTGTCTTCATCTTCATCTGCATCTGAACAATAATTATCTAAATACAGCCATTCTACTCCCCTAATCAATTCTTCATAACAAGAATATCTATTATCATCCTCATAAAAGCAATCGTATGGATTCCTCAAAAAATCATCAATGCTAATTCTTTCTTCACTTGGATCATAAAACAAAGAAACCATTCCATCGTCACTTGAATCGGAAAAAATATATCTAATCTCAGCTGCTATTCGTTTGGACGGTGACGACAATACCAATCTCGCTTCCTCATATAATTGCTCATTTTTATCGTCAATAAAGCTCTTATTTTCAGCCGCCTCGTTTATTTTTTCTATACTATCCTCTGGGGTAACCTCCAGCAGATAGAAGGGATTTTTACGCAACCGCATATTGTCACCTCATTTACTTATCAATAAATACAAATATATCATTAACTGTTGACATATTTATCACTAAAATATATGTCTCAAAAAATAAAATATGAAAAATGCGGCTATCAATATTACAACGAATTTAGCATGTTCTATAAGTGAGTACTTGCTAAACAATGACAAATTATTTGAATATTTTCTAAATAATTTCTCATACTCTTCTATCTCATCTTTTTCACGCAAAAGAGTTTTTGTTGCCTTCAGCGCAGTTATACCTCTAGCCCAGTCTTTGGATTCATCTGCCCAAAATTCTATACAGCTAAATATATCGAATAGTGCCGTACGCCTATCTAAACAGTCATAGGCCTCCCCGTATCTCCCTTTGTTTTCATTTATGTATTTTTTGATAATCATTACTGTTTTTTCTACATGAGGAACAATATCTTCTTCCGCTCGCACAGATAACTCTAGTAATAATTCAGTATATGAAAATGTATCCGCAACCGACTCCACATATTTTTCATCTTCTTCATCATATCTGAAGATATTATCATTCATCCTATTCACCCCTAGACTAAATTTATAAGCTAGTCATGGAAACCAATTATTTTTTTCTTAACTCTATCATTACTTTTTCCCAATGATTCAATTGCCTCATCAAAATTTTCCTGACTTATCTTTTCACAATCGTTTTTTACTGCAATTCTAGCAGCCTGCCTAACAATATATGAAATGTCTGACATTGGACGACCGCATAGTTTTTTTGCCATATCTTCAAAATTAATTCCCTCAGTTATTGGTATATTATCCGTTTCAAATTTTAATACATCAACGATTTCCTCGTTCGTTGGCATTCCAACTTCCTGAACAGAGTCAAATCTACCTTTTCGTAATATAGCTGGATCCAATAAATCCAGCATATTAGTCATACCAAATATAATGACTTTTGCCTCTATTGCCTTTGGGATATTCCGTAGAAATTCATCCACCTCTTCTATCTTATGATTGCCACCACCCGCTTTATCCCTAGAAGTTAAGTAAGCTTCTATTTCATCTATTATCAATATTGATGGTGCAGCTTCGATAGCTGAAGCAAACACTTCGCCTATCTTTTTACTGGTATCATGAATATATGGACTAGCAACAGACGATGAGTTAATTTCAAACACGGGTAATTTCAGATATTCCGCTAATTTATTAACCGCATAAGTTTTACCACACCCTGGCTTACCATATAACAAAGTGGCTGGCATGCTAGATATTCCCATTCTCTCATATTTTGCCATATTTTTTATAAAGTCGATAATTTGATCATTAAAATATTTTGTCAATATATCTCTGCCTGGCAACACGAAAGGAACATCTAGTGTTCTTCCTAAATTCGACTGCTGGTCTACTGCAGTTTCCTTTTCGTCAAATTCTAACTCATCCACTTCAATGCCGGCACATTTTATAGCTTTAATTATATCTGTCTTTGACATCCAACTGCTGACTATACCTAGTTGGTTAATATCCAATTTATTCAAATTTAGGCCATCTGTCAGCCACATTGCCAGCAGCTGTTCTTCACCCTTACTCGGAACAGTATCACTATCAATGGGGAGCATAACATCAAATTCTTCAACATAAATAAGATCAGAATAACTGCTGCTATGATCAGCACCAAACACTCTGGCAAAAGCATTACAAAAGGACATTATTTCATCATAATTATCAGCATAAGGTCCATTCTCTGCAGAATACACTTTATATTCAGGCTTTCCCACAAACAAATATGCGCCTTTATATGGTTTGACCTTGGCTTTGATAAATTCTGCCAATCTGCTACTGTATTTTTTAGTTTTTTCCATCAGGGCAGAGGATATACATATCCCATAATTATTGTGATTTAGCCTAAATATAACCCATTCTTCGCTTGTAAAAATGACTTCTGTGACCAAAGTACTTTCACTTATTTTCATGCCACGACCGAATTTGATATCCATTCTTTTACCCTCGCATAATATTAGCTAAAGCACTTGCTCTATCATCACCAGAGCTACTGTTCATAATCTGGAACATTTTGGCAATTATCCGCCGCAAATCTTCGTACTCACCAGACTGAATAGCCTGTGTTCCTTCATCAACCAACTGCTTAAATATCCGTTGATTATTAAACAAATATGGTCTTGCCCGATAATACTGGAACATCCCTATAACATATTCATCAGATTTTTTAAACAAGATAATCATACTCTTGCCACGAATGCTTTCTATAACCTGTTCAAACTGGCTATCATCTCTATCAATGATGTTATTCGCTAAATTAAACAAGTTTCTAAATTCCTGTTTTTCCACTGCACTAGCAAATTGCGCTACTTCGGAATCATAATATTCTTGTGCGCTTTCTATTTCGCTCCTTCTCATAATTGACAAATTATCTTTTCTAATGTCATTAAGAATCTTTTTGGCTTTATCAATATTATCAGAATTCTTCTTGACTTCTTCCGGATCAACAACGCTAGTATCAATGAGATTACGTGCTTTATTAGCAAGTTCTTCAACTTGTGATAGTCTCTCATCTCGAATTTTTTCGCCATACTCATCAATTTGATCCAACAAGCTATCACCATCTGCTGAAATTCGTTTAATGGTATCTATTGAGTTCATATCCTCCTGCCCATCCTCAGGAGTGTAGAAATTTTTACCGCTATTGAACGAGATATCCAGCTTAGGGAAGGTTATATCTACATTTAATGCACCTGCTTCGTCTATCTTGTAGTCAAAATAAAACTCATCACCCGCATGTATAGAACCGTATTCCAAATCTGTTCCTTCAATTTTCATCGTACCAACAAATTTGTTTTCTGTTGGCGGAGTAATAATATCTCCTTGCCATACATTGATGATTAATGCTTGATTAGTTCCAGCCTTAATTGTTTCCTTTGCTTTAAAAATCTTTTGTCCCTTAACAGGTAATTTATCTCCTTCACGTACTACAAAATCCAACGAAGTGGAATCATCAAAAGCGCTATCACTAACCTCAACTCCCAAAGAATGAGATGCCAATATTGCCCCGACACTAGCTGCTGTACGGGTTATAACAATATTATTGCTTTCAAGTTTCACAATCCTATTCGCATCATCATAGACAAATACTTCAAATGCATTTGATCCCATCTTTTCAACAGGAACTTTTACTATATTGCCATTTTTTAACTCTAAACTACCAGATGCCCAGCCAGTATCTACACTCTTAATCTCAAAAGTATAGCCTGATACATTAGCTTTAAGTTTAACTGCCACTTTCGCTTTGTCAGCACTGGTTCTGGCTTCAAATTTAAAATTTAATCCTAAATCTTCTGATGTTTTTGCTTCAGCATGGCTACTCTTTCGAAAATGCTCCTTTGTTGTCCAATCTATAGATTCAGCAAATATTGCCGCTCCTTCGGACACTGCTGTCATTGGATTAACTTCCAGCCCCTCGGCCTTGAGCCCCAATTCCCTACAAACTCTATCCCTTAAAGGTTTATAATTACACGGGCCACCTATAAATACTATTCTATCAAAAGCATCTATTGACATACCTGATTTCTTGATAGTATCTCTAGTAGCTTGAATTGCTTCATTCTCCAAATCAACAATTAAGTCATCAATTTCTGACCTCTCAATTGGTATATCCAACTCTATTTCATCACCCGAATCATCAGCAATACTTAAAGATCCATATATACTGGCTGTTTCAGACGAGGACAATTCAATTTTTGCTTCCTCAGCACGGTATAAAGCAATCTTCAACCCTTTTTCATATTTTTCTATTCCACGGAAATTGGATGGCACATCATAGTTTTCTTTTATCCAAGGGATAACTATCTCATTTACAATTAATCTATCTATGTCTGCTCCACCACACATAGCTATGCCACCATGAGCTATAACATCTACCTTACCGTTAAAATATGTGGCTATCGCAACATCTAAAGTCCCACCACCCATATCAAAGATAATAAAACTGCCATTTTTTTGCGTATTCTTAACTACACGCATAATTGCTGCTACTGGTTCCTGCATCAACGCAACTTTTCCTATATTGGCTAATTTTGCAGCCTCTTCAGTGGCAGCATTCTGACGTTGATCAAATGCTGCTGGAACAGTAATTACTGTAGCTTTATCATCTGACTGAGCTATATCCTCAGGCAAACACCGCATTAATTCCCGTAAGATTTCAGCACTACATTCCACAGGAGTCATAGTCATACCTGCGAATTCAATATCTGTACTAGTTCCCATATATCGTTTAAATTTCTTTGCAACGCGTTCGCTGTTAGCCCCTTTTAAGGCTTCGTACGCTTTATGTCCATAAAATCGTTTTCCTTTTTTATCTATATAAATATTTGATGGAGTTACGTCACTTTGACCCTTTGATTTATAGATCCTAACCTCTTCACCATCAAAAACAGAAATAGCACTATTTGTTGTTCCTAAATCAATACCTACATAGTATTTCATATTTTATCCCTTCTTTTCTTCTTTAAGAATAACTTTGCCAAATCTAACGATTTCACTGGAATCCTTTTTCTTAATGACGGGTTCTACCATATCCGCAATAATCAAATTATCCATACTTTCAAAATCATCTACATTTAGGGCTTCTATAGGGAGCTCTATTTCATATCTCTTTCCCGAAAAATCTAAAAATTCAACACCTAAGTTTCCTTGAAAAGCCTCAATCTTTTTTTCAATACGCCTAAAGGCCCCATTCATTTTCTTATATTTTGATACTTCTGCTGCCTGCATTAGTTCCCAATTCTCATATTTTTTGATGCTGTTAATAAACCTAACTGTTTCACATAGAAATTCTAAGCTTTTTTCATCCATATCTATCCCTCCCACATTTCTTTCTATTGCCCCATGCTCTTTTACATATTTTTAAATCCCTTGTTGAAAATAGTTGTTAAACTTAACATATTTTTCTTATTCGATAACGTTTTACTAAATCCTTTAAAAAATAGCAGCAAAAGAATTTCGGACACCACAAAATCTTCAAGACCCTTTATTTTTCACCCAATATATTATATAATATTACCGTTATTCATATGGCCTATGCCATTAGTAATATATATGGAGAGGTGTCCGAGTGGTCGAAGGTACTTGACTCGAAATCAAGTGAGGTTAATAGCCTCCGTGGGTTCGAATCCCACCCTCTCTGCCAGAGTATTCAAGAGTTTGCCCCTGGCAATCTCTTTTTTTGGAGGAATTGAAATTGACAAATCGCGTTCGTACTCGTTTTGCCCCAAGCCCAACTGGCTATATGCACATCGGCAACCTGCGTACTGCTCTCTATGGGTATCTCTTTGCCAAAGCCAACCAGGGTGACTTTTTGCTCCGTATTGAAGATACGGACCAGAAGCGCTATGTGGCTGACGCAGTAGAATTTATTCAAAATACCCTGAAAGCTGCCAACATCATCCCTAACGAGGGACCGGATATCGGTGGTGATTGTGGACCATACATTCAGAGCCAGCGGCTGGACATTTACAAAAAATACGCTGAAGAGCTCATTGAAAAGGGCCATGCTTATCGTTGCTTCTGCACAGATTGCAGCGAGGAGCAGCATGCAGCTCAGGAGTCTGGCGATGCCAAGAGCTTCGGTGGCTACAATCGGGCTTGCCGGGATTTGGAGCAGTCCGTCATTGACCAGTATTTGGCCGAGGGACGTCCTTATGTAATCCGGCAGAAAATGCCTCTCACTGGTGAGGTGACCTTCCATGATGTGGTACATGGCAATATTACCATCGCCTGTGACACCTTGGAGGATCAGGTTATCTTAAAGCGGGATGGCATGCCTACCTACAACTTCGCCAATGTAATTGATGACCATCTCATGGACATAAGCCATGTTTTCCGGGGAACTGAGTTCATAACTTCCACCCCAAAACATGTACTTCTATACCAGTTCCTGAATTGGGAACCACCTGTGTTCATTCATCTGCCACCAGTTATGGGCAAGAGTGAGGACGGATCCGTTTCCAAGCTGTCCAAGCGTCACGGTGCCACTGGTTTTAGCCAGCTGGTGGATATGGGCTATCTCCCGGAGGCTATCACCAACTACGTAGCCCTTTTGGGTTGGAGCCCGAAATCCGAGCAGGAAATATTCACCATGGAGGAATTAATTGCCAAGTTCTCCTTGGAGGGCCTCAGCAAATCCCCGGCCGTATTTGATTACAATAAGCTGGACTGGGTAAACGGGGAATATTTCAAGGCCATGAGTGACAGTGACTTCGCTCACCACTCCAAAGCCTTTGGTGGTATAATTGCAGAAAGTCTCCACAAAAAGTGGGATTATCTGGCAGCTCTGCTTCGTACCCGGGTCAACCGCTATAACGAAATTCCAGAACAGATCGGTTTCTTTAAGGAACTGCCAGAATACGATGTTGACCTGTTCAACAACAAGCGCAATAAGGTAAATCCAGAAAAGGCCGCTGAAATCCTGCCAAAAGCCATAGAGATTTTAAATACTGTCACCGAATGGACCCCAGAGGGTATTGATGACAAGCTGCAGCCTGCTATTGCTGATAGTGGAATCAAGATGGGTACCTTTATGTGGCCAGTTCGCATTGCCCTTTCCGGACAAAAGGTTACCCCAGGCGGTGTTACAGAGCTTCTCTACATATTAGGTAAGGACGAATCCATGAAACGTTTGGAGCTTGGTCTTACTAAAGTTCAGGGTTAAAACATCATTCCTTAAAAAAATGAAAAAAACATTTGACAAGATACTCTAAAAGAGGTATTATATTCCTTGTCAACGGCGCGTTGGTCAAGTGGTTAAGACTCCGCCCTCTCACGGCGGCTTCAGGGGTTCGAATCCCCTACGCGTCACCAGAAATCACAGCTCAGGACTTGTTCCTGGGCTTTTTTGTTACAAAAAATAAGCACACAAAAAAGGCTGAGAAATGATTGCTCATTTCCCAGCCTTTTAAACTACGAAAGATTTATTACTTGTTCATTGCCTCAGCAACTGCAACTGCTACGGCTACGGACATACCAACCATTGGGTTGTTACCGGCACCGATGAGGCCCATCATATCAACATGGGCAGGTACAGAAGAAGAACCAGCGAACTGTGCATCAGAATGCATACGACCGAGAGTATCAGTCATACCATAGGAAGCAGGACCTGCTGCCATGTTATCTGGATGCAGGGTACGACCAGTACCACCACCGGAAGCTACAGAGAAGTACTTCTTGCCAAGCTCGATGCACTCCTTCTTGTAGGTACCAGCTACTGGATGCTGGAAGCGGGTAGGGTTAGTGGAGTTACCGGTGATGGAAATATCAACCTTCTCCAGATGCATGATAGCTACACCCTCAGGAACAGAGTCAGCACCATAGCACTTAACCTTGGAACGAGGACCATCAGAATAAGGAACCTCTTTTACAACGTTAACCTTGCCAGCCTTGTAATCATACTGGGTCTGAACATAGGTAAAGCCGTTGATACGGGAAATAATCTGAGCAGCGTCTTTACCAAGACCGTTCAGAATAACCCGGAGAGGGTTCTTACGAACCTTATTGGCAGTCTGAGCGATACCGATGGCACCCTCAGCAGCTGCAAAGGACTCATGACCAGCCAAGAATGCAAAGCACTCAGCATCCTCAGTGAGGAGCATAGCAGCCAGATTACCATGGCCCAAACCTACCTTACGATGGTCAGCAACGGAACCAGGAACACAGAATGCCTGGATGCCTTCACCAATAGCCTTGGCAGCATCAGCAGCAGTCTTTACGCCCTTCTTGATTGCAATAGCGGCACCAAGAGTGTAAGCCCACTTTGCATTCTCGAAGCAGATTGGCTGCAAATCGGAAACGATAGCAGCTGGGTCAAAGCCCTTTTCCTTACAAATATCAGCGGCAGCTTCAATGGAAGCAATACCATATTTCTTGCAAACCTCATTTATACCGTCAATGCGGCGCTCATAGCCTTCAAATAATGCCATTTCTTTTTCAGTCCTTCCTGTCGTTATCTCAAATTATTCCTTACGAGGATCGATGTAACGGGCAGCATCTGCATAACGGCCCTTAGTGGAGGTGTTCTTCTTGATAGCTTCATTAGCATCCATACCAGCAGCAATAGCTTCCATAGCCTTGCCGAGATGAACAACTTCATAACCGATTACGCGATCTTCTTTGTCGATAGCCATCTTAGTAACATAACCTTCAGCTAATTCGAGGTAACGAGGACCCTTCAGCTTAGTGGAGTACAAAGTACCAACCTGGCTGCGGAGGCCCTTACCCAGGTCATCCAAGCCTGCGCCTACTGGCAGACCGTCATCGGAGAATGCAGTCTGAGTACGACCGTAAACAATCTGCAGGAAAAGCTCACGCATTGCAGTGTTGATAGCATCGCAAACCAAGTCAGTATTCAATGCTTCCAGAATAGTCTTGCCTGGGAGAATTTCAGATGCCATAGCAGCGGAATGGGTCATACCGGAGCAGCCAATGGTCTCAATCAATGCTTCTTCGATAATACCGTCCTTAACGTTCAGAGTCAGCTTGCAGCCGCCCTGCTGAGGAGCACACCAGCCAATACCATGAGTAAGACCGCTGATGTCTTTAATCTCCTTGGACTGTACCCATTTGCCCTCTTCAGGAATTGGAGCTGGACCATGGTTTACTTCTTTTGCGATGCAAGTCATGTCTTCAACATGCTTATCATAATAAATCATTTCGTATTCCTCTCTTCACTATAATATAATACTCAATGCTCAGTGGCCCTAAAGCCAGGCCTGGGGCCACCGGGCATCTTCCAAACACTTAATCGATTAGGCTAATTACTTAAGCTTAATCATTGGGGTACCGGTCATCTCTGCCGGAATTTCCATACCTGCCAAAGTAAGCAAGGTTGGAGCAATATCGCAGAGTGCACCATCGCTGGCAATCCAACCTACACGGTCGGATACTACGATGAACGGTACTGGGTTAGTGGTATGCGCAGTGAATGGCGCTCCAGACTCTGGATCCACCATCTGGTCTGCATTACCGTGATCAGCAGTAATACACACTTCACCGCCAACCTCGCGAATAGCCTCAACAAAGCGGCCAACACAGGTATCAACGGTCTCCACAGCCTTAACAGCTGCTTCGATAACACCGGTATGACCAACCATATCACCATTAGCATAGTTCAGAATGATGAAATCGTACTTGCCGGACTTAATGGCCTCAACTACCTTGTCAGTAACCTCGATGGCACTCATTTCAGGCTGCAAATCATAGGTAGCTACCTTTGGAGACGGAACCAAAATACGATCCTCACCTTCGTAAGGCTCTTCAACACCGCCGTTGAAGAAGAAGGTAACATGGGCATATTTCTCGGTTTCAGCTATGCGCAGCTGAGTCATGCCATTCTTGGAAATAATGGAACCAAGGGTATTCTCAATGGACTCTGGTGGGTATGCCACCTTAACATTGAGCCCTTCCTCATACTGAGTCATGGTAGCAAAGGAAAGCTGCAGTGCCTTGCGCTCAAAGCCATCAAAATCAGTATCAGTAAAGGCATGGGTCAACTCACGGGCCCGGTCTGGACGGAAGTTGAAGAAAATAACTCCGTCGCCATCCTTCATACCCTTATAATCGCCAACTACTACTGGAAGCACGAACTCATCGGTAACTTCATCTGCATAGGACGCCTTGATAGCCTCCACTGCATCAGATCCGGCAACGCCCTTAGCGATGGCAATCGCCTCATAAGCCTTCTGGACACGATCCCAGCGCTTATCACGATCCATTGCATAATAGCGGCCAGCCACGGTAGCAACCTTACCACAACCAATTTCAGCAATTTTCTTTTCCAAATCAGCTACATATTCAGCTGCGGAAGATGGGTCTACATCACGGCCATCCAGGAAGGCATGTACATATACATCCTTGAAGCCCTGTTTCTTGGCGAATTCCAACAAGCCATAAAGATGCTCGCTATGGCTGTGTACACCACCAGGGGAAACCAAGCCCATCAGATGGAGGGCACCGCCCTTGTCCTTTGCTTCCTGAGCAACACTCAACAGAGCCTTGTTCTCGAAGAAATCACCATCTTTTATAGCTTTGGTAATACGGGTCAAAGCCTGATAAATAATCCGACCAGCACCGATGTTGGTATGTCCAACCTCAGAGTTACCCATCTGACCGTCAGGCAAGCCAACAAACTCACCAGAAGCCTGAATATGGGTAGTAGGGAAATTCTGCTTTAAACCGTCAATAACCGGAGTCTTAGCAATCTGAATGGCATTGTTTGGATCATTGGTTTTACCGTTGCCGTAGCCATCCATGATAATTAATGCAACAGGTGCATTTTTTAATTTTGCCATTATTGAATCAACCTCAATTAGAATTTTACAATAGCGGAGAAGTCAGCAGCCTTCAGGGATGCGCCACCAACCAAAGCACCATCAACGTTTGGCTGAGCCATGAGATCCTTAATGGTAGCTGGCTTTACGGAACCGCCATACTGAATACGGATTGCATCTGCAGCAGCCTGGCCAAATACCTCAGCAACAGCCTCACGGATAGCCTTGCAAACTTCCTCAGCCTGCTCGAAGGTAGCAGTCTTGCCAGTACCGATAGCCCAGATTGGCTCGTAAGCGATAACCAGCTTGCCAACTTCGTCAGCAGTGAAGCCATCAAGAGCAGCCTTAATCTGCTTTACAACATGAGCGATGTAAGTACCAGCCTCACGGATTTCCAGGGACTCACCGCAGCAGATGATTGGAGTAAGACCAGCAGCAAAAGCAGCACGAGCGCGCTTGTTTACGCCCTCATCAGTCTCACCAAAGTAATCGCGACGCTCGGAATGGCCAAGAATTACATACTCAACGCCGATTTCCTTAAGCATACCAGTGGAGATTTCACCAGTGTAAGCACCTTTTGGCTCCCAGTGAACATTCTGTGCACCCACATGGATCTTGGAACCCTTAGCAGCCTCAGTAACAGCAGCCAGAGCAGTAGCAGTAGGGCAAGCTACTACATCAACATCATTAACGTCAGCTACCAATGGAGCCAGAGCCTTAATCAGCTCAACGCCCTCAGCAATAGTATTGTTCATCTTCCAGTTACCAGCAATAATAGGTCTACGAGACATAATAGAAAATCCTCCTTAAATTATCTATACATTTATCAACACCAGTATGGAATCCTTTATGACAAAGGATCCCATACATTAAAACAACACATACAACAAAACCAAAGCTTATATTGCAAAAACAATATTAGATGTTTTTGTCAGCAATTGCAGCAATACCTGGCAATTCTTTACCTTCCAAGAATTCCAAAGTAGCGCCGCCACCAGTGGAAATGTGGGAAATCTTATCAGAAAGACCAGTCTTCTTCAATGCTGCAATAGAGTCACCACCACCAACGATGGAAGTAGCACCGTTCTCAGTAGCCTTGGCAACAGCCTCAGCTACAGCCAAAGTACCCTTGGCAAAAGCATCAAATTCGAATACGCCCATAGGACCATTCCAGATAACAGTCTTGGCACCTTCAAGAGCGGCAACATATTCATCACAGGTCTTAGGACCAGAATCCAAAGCTTCCCAGCCCTCTGGTACCTTATCAACATCCACAATCTGAGTCTTGGCATCAGCAGCAAACTTATCAGCAATAGTCAGGTCTACAGGAAGAACTACGGTTACGCCCTTTTCCTCAGCCTTCTTCAGCTGAGCCAGTGCCTCCTCGAACTTATCCTTTTCGCAGATGGAGTTACCAATTGGCAAGCCCTTGGCTGCATCAAAGGTATGAGCCATACCGCCACCGATGATGATGGTGTCAACCTTCTCAATCATGTTGGAAATAACACCAATTTTATCGGAAACCTTGGCACCACCGATGATAGCAACGAATGGACGCTTAGGATTTTCCAGAGTCTGGCCAATAAACTTAATTTCCTTTTCCATCAGGAAACCAGCAACAGTTTCCAGGTAATCAGAAACACCAACATTAGCTGCATGAGCACGATGGGACACACCAAAAGCGTCATTTACAGCAATATCAGCCAAAGAAGCCAACTGCTTAGCAAAGGCTGGATCGTTCTTCTTTTCTTCCTTGTGATAACGGAGGTTCTCTAAGAGGAGAATCTCACCTGGCTTCAGATCAGCTGCAGCTTTTTCAGCCTCAGGTCCAACACAATCAGAAACCCACTTTACATCTACGCCCATAACCTCAGATACGCGCTTAACGATGTGCTTGGTGGAGAACTTATCCTCACGAGCCTCGGTAGGACGACCGATGTGGCAAGCCAAAATAACAGCCGCACCCTGCTCCAGCATATAGGTAACGGTTTCCTTGGTTGCCTGAATACGAGTATCATTGGTGATATTCATATTCTCATCAAATGGAACATTATAATCCACGCGGCAAAATACTTTTTTACCCTTAAGATCTACATCTTTAATGGTTTTTTTATTCATACCCATGTTAATACAAAACCTCCGCTTAATAAAATAGGTCCGGCCCAAACAAAAGGCCGGACCTCAATGGATCTTTTTTTAATATTGTTTTTTGATAAGGAGTTATCAGCCTAACTCAGCGAAGTACTTAATGGTACGAACCATCTGGCTGGTGTAGGAGTTCTCGTTATCATACCAGGAAACAACCTGAACCTGAGTAGTGCCATTGCCTACTGGGCTAACCATAGTCTGGGTAGCATCGAAGAGGGAACCATAGCTCATACCAACGATATCGCTGGATACGATCTCATCCTCGTTGTAACCGAAGGACTCAGTAGCCTGCTTCTTCATAGCTGCGTTAACCTGATCTACAGTAACCTCACCCTCAACTACTGCATAGAGAAGAGTAGTGGAACCAGTAGGGGTAGGAACGCGCTGTGCAGCACCGATGAGCTTGCCGTCCAACTCTGGAATTACAAGGCCGATAGCCTTTGCAGCACCAGTGGAGTTAGGAACGATGTTAACAGCTGCAGCACGGGAACGACGGAGATCGCCCTTACGCTGTGGGCCGTCAAGAGTCATCTGGTCACCAGTGTAAGCATGGATAGTAGCCATGATACCGGACTTGATTGGAGCCAGGTCATTCAGAGCCTTAGCCATAGGTGCCAAGCAGTTAGTGGTGCAGGAAGCTGCAGAAATAACCTTGTCATCCTTAGTGAGGATCTTGTGGTTTACGTTGTAAACAACAGTAGGGAGATCCTTACCTGCTGGAGCAGAGATAACAACCTTCTTAGCGCCTGCCTTAAGATGTGCAGAAGCCTTTTCCTTGGAAGTGTAGAAACCGGTGCACTCGAGAACTACATCAACATCATGCTGTGCCCAAGGAATTTCCTCAGCGTTAGCCTTTGCGTAAATCTTGATTTCCTTGCCATTAACGGTAATGGAATCTTCACCAGCACTTACCTTGTCAGCATACTTGTACTTGCCCTGAGAAGAATCATACTTCAAGAGATGAGCCAGCATCTTAGGGCTGGTCAAATCGTTGATTGCTACTACTTCATATCCCTCAGCGTCAAACATCTGACGGAATGCCAAACGACCGATACGTCCAAAACCATTAATAGCTACTTTTACTGCCATGTGTAAAATACCCCCTAAAAAATATATAGATAATTTAATTTGAGAACGCACCAAGATTTGCCAAAACCGGCAAAAAAAGCGGGTATAAAATACCGCTTCGTCCTAGTGCACCTTATCCCTTAATCACCAATATAGTACACCAAGTTCAGCTTGATTGTCAACGCAAAATCAATAACCTTCGCTAACTATAGCATAAATAATATATATCGTACCAAAGTAATTTTCAAAATACTAAAAAGTAATAATTTTTTAACAATTATCAACAATTACTGGTGGCCGGTGTGAAATTTTTTGTACCGATTTTTTCCAGAGCCAAAGTGGCCTGAACCGCCAGGGCACACTCTAAACGCTTCTTTTGGATAGCACAGCCAGTTTCATACGGTATGCGGATATCATCATTGAACAAATCCGCGTTGGCATGACAACCGCCGCTGCAGAAGAACTTGGCCCAGCAATCCTTGCACTTGTCCTTGTTCAGCACGTGGGATTCCCGGAAATAACGGGTGATCTCCTCAGCTCCCTCATCCAGGTCATTGAACACATCACCCAGCTTGTATTTCTTCCGTCCCACAAACTGATGACATGGATACAAGTCTCCGTTGGCAGCCACCGCATAGTATTCGTGACCGGAACCGCAGCCAGCCAGCCGCTTGGCTACGCAAGGACCATTGGATAAATCCATATTGAAGTGGAAGAAGAAAAAGCCCTTGCCTTCCCGATGACGCTTCAGATAAAACTCCGTCAGCCGGTCATACTCCGCAAAAATCTCCGGCAGCATTTCCTCAGTAAGTGCATAAGGCGAATCCTTTAACACCACCGGCTCCATGGACAGAATATCAAAGCCCGCATCAGCCATGGCCTTCACGTCCTGGGTGAAATCCAGATTTTCTGCTGTGTAGGTACCACGCATATAGTAATTTTCCCCATGGCGGGAATCCACACACTTGCGGAAATTCTTCATTATCTTATCATAGGTAGGCTGTCCACCGCAGTCCGGACGCATGTTGTCATGGGTTTCCTTCCGACCGTCAGTGCTTAACACCAGACTTATATTGTTGTCATTCAGCCACTTGATATTGTCGTCATGCAGAGCCAGTCCATTGGTGGTCAAGGTCAGCTTAAACACCTTGCCGGTCTCCTGCTCACGCTTTCTTACGTACTCGGTTACGGCCTTTACCAGTGGCATATTAATCAATGGCTCGCCGCCAAAGAAATCTATTTCGCAATGCTTTCTGAGGCCACTGTGGGAAATGATATAATCCACGGCAGCCTTGCCCACTTCCTCGCTCATGAGCTGACGCTCGCCACCGTATTCACCGGTATCACCGAAGCAATACTTGCAGCGCATATTACAATCATGGGCTGTCATCAGGCACAGGGATTTAACCAGTCCCTTTTCTTTGAAGGTGGGTGGTACAGCAATATCCGGAGCAAAGAGCTGATTGATATCCATTAAGGAATGGAGCTCGCTCAAGGCCTCCTGCAAATCGCCCTCACTATATTTATCACTCAGGTTATTAATTACCTCTGTGTCATTTTCACCGTCAAAGTAGTCCATGATGTCATAAATCATTTCATCAATGACATGTACGGCCCCGCTGTTGATATCCAGCAGTATATACATGCCGTTTTGAACAAACTTATGAATTTTTTTGCTCATTTCTTTATTCATTATAATCTCCTAAAACACTATACATAAGAAAAGCTCCCGCCCTGGGAGCTCTTCCTATTTGAAATTATTTCTTGCTTTCACAAACCTGGTTGCCAACCGTGCAAGAAGTCTTGCATGCGGACTGGCAGGATGCCTGGCACTCGCCACAGCCACCGCTGTTCTTAGTTGCCTGCAAAGTAGGTGCATTTACAGTCTGAATGTGCTTCATAAACGAAACCTCCTCACATCAAATAAAGTCCTATGCCATTTTACCTTTTTTTGTGCATTAGTGCAAGCCCTGCAGGGCATAAGCACAATAGGATTCCATTATTCCCTATGCTGGCCAAGGCCCAGCTGGGTCATGAGCCGGCCCTTTAAAAGCCGCCATTTAAATTCCGTCAGGCCAAGCATTGGATGGGGAATATTAATCCGCTGCAGGAGATATGGGTTAGTGTCAAAGGTGTTCAGTCCTGCATCCCCGGTCACTGCTGCCAGATATTCCTCTTCCCTGAGCATATCCAGCATCTCCTTGGTATATTTCCCGTTAGGATAGGACAAGGTATAAATGGTGTCCATACCATTCCACTCCATCAGAAGCTTGGACAGCTTCACCTCATCTCTGGCTTCATCTAAGCTCATACTGGTCAAGGGCAAATGATTAGCGGTATGACTGCCAATTTCCACCCCACGGTGTTGGATATCCTTCAGCTGATCCCAGCTCATATAATTTTCCCGGCCAATGTCATTGCCCACCATGAAGATGGTGGCCTTTAAGCCACGACGCTCCAAAATGGGCAGCAGCTCCGTATAATTTGTCTCATAGCCATCATCAAAGGTCAGGATAATAGGCTTATCCGGCAATTCCTGCAAGCCCTTTTTCGCCCGAAGATAATCCCGAAGGGAAATGGTTGTATAACCTTCCTGCTCCAGATAATCCAGCTGCTGTTCGAATTCAGCCGGCGGTACATTGTATTCATAAGCCTTATCCGGATCCTTTTCCTGCACCATGTGATACTCTAAAATGGGAAATCCTTCCGGCTCAGGCTGGGAGAGAAGATACTGTACTCCTGCTGCCAGGATTACCAGCGTCGCCAGGGCAACCCCCACAACGATTTTAACTATTTTTTTCAACACTTTCACCAGTTCCTTTTCTTATTTTCTCGGCCAGACTAACCAACTTTCTAAGCCGATGATTTACACAGGATTTACTAACCAACAGCATTTCAGCCAAATCCCCCAGAGTCGCATCGGGATTCTCCTGACGGCACATAGCTGTTTTTCTTAAGGAGGAAGTCAGCTCAGCCAAAACACCATTTCTTTCCAATAATTTTATGCATTCATTTTGGTAAGCCGCCGCATTAACTGTCTTTTGCAGATTAGCGGTCTCACAATTTACCAAACGATTTACCTGGTTGCGTACTTCCTTTAAGTTGCGCCCGCCCTCGAATTCCTCCAAGGCCTTAGTGGCACCAATAATGGACAAGAAATCCATTATGGCTTCCCCGTCCTTAATATAAATGAGATAATTATTTTTCCGATCGGTAAACCCTGCCGGAAAGCCCATGCGCTTCAATACATCAACAATAGTATCCGCAAAAGCGTAGTTACCTGTCACCAATTCCAAATGACATTCCGCCTCGGGCCGGTTGATACTGCCGCCGCCCATGAAGGCGCCCCGCAAATAGGCCCGACGACAGCATTGTTTTTTCAAAAGGCCCCGGTCCCGGCCCACACTTCCTTCAGAATCCCCCAACATCCCCAAGGTCTCCATCAAAGGACGTACATTTGGTGACGGTACAACTCGTAGGGCATAGCGGTTGTTCTTTTTCAGCCGCTGGCTACGGGTAACCGTTACCTCGGTCTGTACATCCCCCGCTGTTTTCAACAAAGTCAGTGTTTTACGGGCCACCGCCGCATTCTCGGTGACAAAGCTAAGGCCCAGCATCATGTTGGCTCCCAGAATTATAGAGGCTCCCATACGCAAAAGTGCTGCCAGCTCAGCTGTCTGGCAGCATTTCTTTTTATCCAGTTTGTGAGCCAGCTCGTTTTTTACATCAGCCGCAAAGGACGGCATAGCGATTCACCAAACTTCCCTTAATACTTCTTCAAATCATCCAAACCAGCCTTGATGCCATAAATAGCCCGCATCACGTTGCTGGCCAACTTTTTCGGGTCATGGTGAATAGCATCCTTGGTGGTGATCAAATCGGCCTTAATTAAGCCTACCCCCAAAGCATTCAGGGCTTCCTCATCCACCTTTACAGGATAAGACCCTTTGGCTGCACACTGCTCCCGAATTTCCTTAGGAACCGGGGTGGAATTTACTATGACATAATCTATGGCATGACGCCCAGCGTGATCCAAAATAGCTTTTACATGCATGGAAGCCGTGTAGCCATCCGTTTCTCCCGGCTGGGTCATAACATTACATACATAAATCTTAATTGCCTTGCTGCGGCAAATGGCATCACCAATGCCCTCCACCAACAGGTTCGGCATAATGCTGGTATATAAACTGCCAGGCCCCAAGACAATAGCATTGGCATCCCTTATAGCATCCAGTGAGGACTGAACTGCCTCCACATGCTCCGGATAGAGCTTCACCCGATGAATACGCTTTTTGGCTTCCGGTATGGCGGACTCACCACATACTACACTGCCGTCCTCCATAATGGCATCCAGCCGCACATGCTCCTTGCTGGCTGGCAGGACACGGCCCTTTACCGCCAAAACCTTGGAGGACTCAATCAGGGCTGTTTCCACATCCCCAGTCACCTCGGACATGGCCGCAATAAACAGATTACCAAAACTATGTCCGGACAGAGTACTGTTACCACCAAAACGGTGCTGGAATAACTTTTCCATCAAAGGCTCAGTATCTGCTAGGGCTACCAAACAGTTGCGCAAATCACCCGGTGGAATGATTCCCAGTTCTTCCCGCAGCCGACCAGATGAACCGCCATCATCGGCTACAGTAACCACAGCTGTAACATTGGTGGTCACCTGCTTGATGCCCCGCAGCAATACCGACAGTCCATGACCGCCGCCCACTACGGTTACCGCCGGGCCCTTGCCCAACATGCGTTTTTCGTAAATCAAATCCACCAGCTTTTCTGAACTGGAAGGATATACAACGGAAACTACCGACTGGATGATAAACCGGGCTGCCAAAATCATTATTCCAAAGCCCAAAATCACCACTATGGAACCAATAATTCCCGTAGCCGTGTAGGTATATTCCCCGGACCAAAGATAAACGGTGCGGAAGATAGTCTCTTCGATACTATCAATATATTTATAATTGAACATAATCGCTATACCCAAGCTGGCCAGCATAACGCCACCGGCAAACAGCAGCAGCCAACGCTTGAATTTCATTCCCGGGTACAGCCATTTTAGAAAGCTCATTTCAGTTACCCCTTAAATTTCTTCCCGAACATGTTCCCAAACATCATTCTTCATCAGGTCACGATGCTCCAGATTTACTTGATACCCTTTGGATTTTAAACGGTCAAAAATATGCTTGGCAATAAATACGGACCGATGCATACCACCGGTACAGCCAACAGCAATTACCACCTGCATTTTTCCTTCCTTTTCATACTGGGGTATCAAAAAATCCACCATGCCATCTAAATGCTGTTCAAACTCCTTGGTTACGGGCCACTGTTCGATGTACTGGGCCACCTCCGGCACCGCCCCGCTCTTATGGCGCATGGATTCCACATAAAATGGATTAGGCAAAAAGCGCACATCAAAAACCAGGTCCGCATCCAATGGCATGCCGAATTTAAAGCCAAAGGACATGACGTTGATGCTCATTTTTTCTCCAGCCTTGGTGGCAAAGAGGGCTAAAATTTTATCCTTCAACTCTATTTTCTTTAAATCAGAGGTATCAATTATATAGGTCGCTTTGTTACGAATTGGAGCCAGCCGCTCCCGTTCTTTGGCTACGCCCTCGCTGATGCGGGAGCTGGGAGCCATGGGATGCCTTCTGCGTGTTTCCTTATACCGGCGAATAATGGCCGCATCAGAAGCATCCATGAACAACATTACGTAAGGCTGATTGTCCCGATCCATGTCTTCCAGCACATGGATAAAGGTATCAAAAAATTCCCGGCTGCGGGTATCAACCACCAAAACCACCTTGTTAACATGGCCTCCTGAATGGCGACAAAGCTCGGCAAATTTGGGAATGAACACCGGCGGTAAATTGTCAATAACAAAATACCCCACGTCTTCCATATAGCGGCAAGCCTGGGTTTTTCCCGCGCCGGACATTCCCGTTACAATGATAAAATTCATCTTTTCATCTCTATCCATAACAGCCTCCTTTTCACTCATCAGGAAGTCATAAAATCATGCAAAACAAAATCTCTCTATGGCCTCGGCTATACCATCATGGTCACAGTCTGCCACCATGTATTTAGCCGCCTGTTTAACATCAGCATTGGCATTGCCCATAGCTACGCCGTAATGGGCCGCCTTCAGCATGGATAAATCATTATTGGAATCGCCAATGGCCAATACCGCTTCGGCAGGAACATGGTATATCTCCGCCATTTTGGCTATGGCACTTGCCTTGTTTACACCAGGCTTTATCAATTCCACATAAATAGGTGTGGATTTTACTGCCACTATTTTCCCGGCAAATAATTGGGAAATTTCTTCCACCGCTTTATCTGCTTCCGCTGGATTTTTCCCGATAATCAGCAATTTAGGAACCTTATCCATATAATTCACCAGCTGGTCCCCTACCGGGTAACCCTCTACCCCAGCAGCCTTCCGGTAAAAGGCGGATTCCTCATTTTCCTCTGAATAGTAGAGTTTATCATCACTATAAAGCTGTATATGTATATTTCGGCTATGGGCATATTCCACCAGGGACTGTACCAAATCCTTGTCCAAATAGGAGGCAAATACCTCCTCCCCCGAGGCGTATTTTATCAGGGCTCCGTTATAGGTTATAACCGGTACATCTATACCCAGCTCCTGCACATAGGGCAAGGCAGAAACATGCATCCGTCCGGTGGCCACGGTGAAAATCACCCCGGCATCCACAGCCCGTTTGATGGCCGCTTTTACGCCACCAGTTATTTTATTGTGGCTATTCAGCAATGTGCCATCCATATCCGTAACAAACAATTTTACTTTCATAAATATATCCTTTCAACCAGTGTATCAGTGCACCGGCCAGCACTCTATGGAGTAAAATACACAGTTATACTGGTACCAGGCTCCACCACCGTATTGGCCGGAATACTCTGCCCTGAGGATAAACCAGTTCCCGAAATATTAAAGCCCAAGCCTAATTCACCCAGCTTTTGGGAAACCTCCCGAATACTTAGACCGTGTAAATCCGGAACCACCTGTTTTCCTGGAGGAGCTTTTGTAACATCAGTCTTGTTATTTTCCTCATGCTTTTTGTCCATATCGGCAAATGGATCCGTAGATGGTTCAATATGCTTATAGCGCAGCAGCTGGGCAAAAATCTCGCTGGCAACCGGTGCGGCAATCTGTCCACCATAGAACTGTCCTGCCGTAGGATCATCAATAATTACCAAGACAACCAGCTCGGGATCCTCTACCGGGGCAAAGCCACAGAAGGAGGCAATATAGCGACCTTCCATATATCCAGCCGTGTCTTTATTAATTTTCTGGGCTGTACCAGTTTTACCGGCAACCCGATAGCCCTTTACTTGGGCCTTCTGGCCACCACCAGTGGCTACGACCTGCTCCAATAACCCCATCAAGGTTTTGTCCGTGGCCGAACTAAGCACCCGGCGTACCTCTTGCCGGCCCTTTTCTTCATATATACTGCCATCGGCGTTGGTGATTTCCTTCACAATATGTGGCTTCAACAGCACGCCATCATTGGCAATGGCTGACATGGCCGTTACCAGCTGCAAAGGTGTCACGGCAATACTTTGACCGATGGACATAGTAGCCACATCCGAGTCCAGCATTTCATCGGTCTCAAAGAGCATTCCCTGCTCCTCGCCGGGCAGCTCAATGCCAGTGAGCTCACCGAAGCCAAAATTCTTGGCATATTCATTGAGCCGTGCTCCGGTCAGTATCTGACCAATCATGGCAAAGCAAGTATTGATGGAGTTTTTAACAATATCCGTAAAGGTTACATTACCAAAGCTTTCCCCATTCCAGTTCTGGATATGCTTATCAGATACCGTGATCCGTCCCGGGTCATAAAAGCTTTGATCCGGTGTTACGATCCCATCCTCCAAAGCAGCTCCCGCCACAATGGACTTGAAGGTAGAGCCCGGTTCGTAAATATCGGACACAGCCCGGTTTCTGATATCATCCATGGAATAATCACTGAATTTATTCGGGTTATAGCTTGGACGGGAAGCCATGGCCAAGATATCGCCATTTTTCGGGTCCATAACAATAGCTGTAACGGATTTAGGCTGATTATCAAGCATGGCCTTATCAAGTATCTGCTCCACAATAAATTGCATGGAGGCATCAATGGTCAGAGTCACAGTCTTGCAGTTATCCCCCTGATAGCGGCCCTGGGACAAGGAAAAGATGGAGTCAAAAATCGTCCGTCCCTTCATATCGGTTATGATGTTGTCTTCCTGTACATCACCCTTGACCACACTGTCCAGGGAGTATTCCAAACCAGCCAGGCCTTTATCTTCCATGCCTATGAAGCCAATAACATTGGCCGCCAGCATATCATTAGGATAATACCGCTTTACTTCGTCATCCATCCAGATACACTCGTAGCCCTTATCCTTTTTCAGCTGGTTTATGGCTGCTTCCTCATCGCTTTCCAGACCATGCTTCACGGCATAATAGGTGCCGCCCTCCCGGATATGATTGGCAATTTCTTCTGGATTGATTCCCACAATTGGGCCTAATTCCGCTGCCAAAACTTGGATATCCTCTTCATTTCCTACTCGGTCAGGGCGTACTACCAAAAGCTTCGCAATACGACTGATGGCCAAATCCCGGCCGTTACGGTCCAAAATCTTCCCCCGGGGAGACTGGCGAACAATATTATCCTGAGCTACTGCCATGGCTTTTTCCGTCAGATCAGAGCTCTGAAAAACTTGTAATATGGCAAAGCGTACTATTACTACCATAAATAATACTGCTAAAATTGCCCGTAAGACATTTATTCTGGTTTTTATATTAATCTGTTTATTACCCATATCATACTCCAAAGTACACTATTCTAACTTTATATTTTACACCATTATCCCGTAAATGCCAAAAATTACTGCTAATAAAAAATTAACTTTCACCTAATTACCTACTTTACAAGCAAAATCAGAATAAAATATAATTATATGAGATTTTTTAATAAAATTTTTCCTATATTTGAAGATAAAAGTTTACTTTTTTATCTTCTCACTGTTATAATGTAGTCAGAATGGTGGTGTTAAAAATGGATGATATTGATAAGAAGATACTCAAACGCTTGCAAGAAAATGCCCGTGTAACAATTTCAGTTCTTAGTTCCGAAATATCGCTTTCCATGCCGGCTATCAGCGAACGCCTGCGAAAATTGGAGGCATCCGGGGTAATTCAACAATATACCGCTATTTTAAATCCTACTCTGGTTGATAAGCAGCTTATGGCATTGATCTTCCTCAGCTTTAATAGCCCAAGCAAGGAGGGCATTACTGATTTCGTGGTGAATGAGCCGGATATCAAAGAGTGCTTTTATATCACCGGCGATTTTGATTATGCCCTGAAGATTATTACCCAGAACACTAACACCCTGGAGAGTCTTTTGACCCGCATCAAGGAGCAGCCTGGCGTGGTAAAGACCCAGACTATTGTTGTGCTGTCGTCAATTATCGACCGACCTTCCGTTACTGTTGAATAATTTAATTAAAATAGGATTGGATAAAACAGCTTGTTTTGTCCAATCCTTTTTTTATGCTCTGTTTTGCATTACCAGTGGTATTTTTCTCCCCGACTGATCTTAAATGCCCGATAAATCTGCTCCACCAGGAGCAAGCGTACCATCTGGTGGGTAAAGGTCATGCGGGAAAAGCTCAGCTTTAAATCTGCTGCCCGGCGAACCTCATCGGAAAGGCCAAAGGCACCACCGATGAGAAAAGTAATATTGCTTTTCCCCTCCAAGGCCAGCCTATCCATTTTAGCTGACAAATCTTCCGAGGATAACTCTTCGCCATAGACATCCAATACTATCAGATAGCTTCCCTCCGGCACCTGCTTTAGCAGACGCTGGCCCTCCTGGGTCAACGTCTGCTTTTTTTCAGCTTCCGAAGGATTATCCTTCATTTTTTCCTCATGAATCTCCATGATATTTACACTGGCATAGGGCGTCAGGCGTTTAAGAAATTCATTTATCCCTTGGGTTAAATACTTCTCCTTGATTTTCCCCGCCGCCACAATATTTATTTTCATGAAGTCTTAGTCCTCTTTTGGCATAGCATCCAGCTTAACACTAACGGTTGAAGTAGCACCATTGGAAATGTATTTAACATCTACGCTTTCCCCAACCTTGTGAGAAATAATCGCTGCCCGCAGTTCACCTACGGTATTAACTTCGGTACCGGCAACAGCCAAAATGATATCACCACGACGGATACCGGCCCGGCCAGCAGGACCATCGAGCGTAACCCGTTCTACGTAAACACCGGATTTAATGTTCAGGATATAACCCTGCCGTGCAGCGCTTTCCCGGTCAAACACCCCAACACCAAGGTATGGTCTGATAACCTGGCCATGATTCATCAGGTCCTCTACCACTTCTCTAACGGTGTTGATTGGAATAGCAAAGCCCATGCCTTCAACAGCGTTGGTGACGATTTTCTGGGAATTGATGCCAATAACCTTGCCATCAGCATTCACCAAAGCACCACCAGAGTTACCTGGGTTAATAGCCGCATCGGTCTGGATGAGCTTCATGTTGCTCTCACCCTTATTCAGGATACGGTTTACAGCACTGATTACACCAGTGGTTACACTGCCCTGGAATTCCAGCCCCATTGGATTACCAATGGCGATGGCTGGCTCACCAACCATGATATCATCAGAATCACCGAATTCAGCTGCTGGCAGATCATCAGCATCCACCTTCACTACCGCCAAATCCGTAATCTCATCGGCGCCAATCAACTTGCCGTTCAGGCTGCGGCCATCAGACAAGGATACGATAATTTCCTTGGCTCCTTCAATAACGTGATTGTTGGTTACGATATAGCCATCCTTGCGGAAAATAACACCGGAACCATAACCTTCCACATCCCGTGGCATATTGAAGAAATCCCGGGCAATAGCCTTGTTGGTAATACCTACCACAGCCGGGCCTACTGCCTTGGCAGCCTGTACCACTGGGGTATTTCTCGCATCACTTACACTAGCGCTGGTGCTTGGTGCCGGAATACCTTCCGCCGCCTTGCTGTTACTGCACCCTCCCAGCATTATGGAACCTGCTACCAACAAACTCATTACTACTGGCAGACAAGATTGGATTAAATTTCTTTTCTTAATCATTTTATCTCCCCCTAAAAATAATTATTAACTAAAATCGGTACTTACACAGCGTTCCTGGTCCGTAAGAATGAGCTCTACATCCCGAACCCCCTGTTGATCCAGAATCTGCCGTACCGTTGTCATGGCCAAATCTGGTAGATTATTTGCCTGACTCATATGAGCCAAAAAAACCTTTTGCGGCTTTTGCTTTAAATTAACTAATGTCCAAGCCGTATCAATATTGGATAAATGCCCTCGGTTACTTAATATTCGCTGTTTAAGTGGCCAAGGATAACCACCGTTCCGAAGCATATCCACATCATGATTTGCTTCCAATACCATTACATTGGCTGATTCCAATTCGTTTCTAAGGTTGCTGTCCACAAAGCCAATATCCGTTGCCACCACACATTTAATGCTTCCCATAATGGAATATCCCACTGGGTCAGCAGCATCATGGGGAATGGAAAAAGCTTTGACTGTCAATCGGCCTATGCGCACCTGATCATGAATTGGACTTATGCAATCCATAGGCAAGTCCTTATAGCAGCTCATTGCCTTAAAAGTATCCGGTCGGCTGTATACCGGAATATGGTATTTTTTTGTAATAGTCGCCAGGCCCTTTATATGGTCGGTATGTTCGTGGGTTATAAAAATCCCATCAATTTCTTCAATGGCATGACCAATCCGACCCAGCTCCTGCTTTATTCTTCTGGCACTTATACCAGCATCCACCAAAACGCAGCTACCCTCCATTTCAATAAAAGAACAGTTGCCCTTGCTGCCGCTGGCTAAAACCGAAATTCCCATCCGGTATCCTCCACATTAAGCCTCCTTACACCCATAGTATAAGAAGCCCTACTGAAAAAATTCTGTAAAGATGATTAGTTTTCTATTAGAACACTACTATACCATATCAAAAAACGACTCAACCGTCAAAATATGATATAATGAGGAAGTTATTTTATATATGGAGGAAATCACAAATGAAACAGGAAAATATCGGGGAAATAATTGCCGCCGAATTAAAAATCAAGCCTTTTCAAACCAAGTCTGTCATAGAGTTATTGGATGACGGGAACACCATTCCCTTTATTTCCCGTTACCGCAAGGAGCAGACCGGAGAGCTGGACGAGGAAAAGGTACGGATTATTTCTGAGCGTCTCACATATCTGCGGAATTTCGTAAAACGTCAGGAAGAAATCATCAGCAAAATCGAGGAGCAGGGGAAAATGACCGACGAACTGCTGGCGGCCATTGAAAAAACCTCCAAGCTGCAGGAGCTGGAGGATATTTATCTTCCATATAAACAGAAGAAGCGGACCAGAGCCCAAAAAGCTAAGGAAAAGGGCTTGGAGCCATTGGCCAATACCATTATGCTGCAGCAGCTCACCACAGGTAATCCTTTGGACATGGCCGCTGAATATATTAATGCGGAGCTGGAGGTGGAGACCGCTGAGGATGCTTTGAGCGGTGCTCAGGATATTATTGCAGAAATGATTTCCGAGGAGGCCCAGCTTAGACAGGAGCTGCGCAAATATCTCTGGAATAATGCTTTGCTGGCTACCACCTTGGATGAGGAAAAGGAAGCCACAGAAGAGGGCAAAGTCTTCCTCATGTACAAGGAATATAGCGAGCTGGTTCGTACTTTACCATCCCACCGAATTCTGGCCATTAATCGGGGAGAAAAGTTGGAATGCCTTAAAGTAAAGTTGGAAATAGATGATGATAAAATCAACCAAATTATTCAGAAGCGTTTTATCACCCAGCCATCAATTTTCACGGAAATTTTGCAAAATACCATTGCCGACAGCTGGAAACGCCTTATCCAGCCTTCTTTGGAGCGGGAAATTCGCAATCAGCTCACAGAAACCGCGGAAAAACAGGCCATTTCCATTTTCGGCACCAATTTGCGCCAGCTGCTGATGCAGGCACCACTGGCGGGATTTACCGTAATGGGCCTTGATCCGGGCTACCGCACCGGCTGCAAAATGGCCATTGTGGATGCCACTGGTAACGTGCTGGACCACGGTGTTCTGTACATTACCCACGGAGACAAAGGTGCTGCTGAATCCGCCAAAAAGGCTTTGGCCCTTATCAAGAAGTACCACGTAAACCTCATCTCCATCGGCAACGGCACAGCCTCCTTTGAGACGGAGGAATTTGCCGCCAAGCTCATCAAGGACAACAACCTGGATACCCGCTACATTATTACCAGTGAAGCCGGGGCTTCGGTTTATTCCGCTTCTCCATTGGCCAAGGAAGAGCTGCCGGAATACGACGTTACCATCCGGGGCGCAGTTTCCATTGCCCGCCGGGTACAGGACCCATTGGCGGAACTGGTGAAGATTGACCCGAAAGCCATCGGCGTAGGCCAGTATCAGCATGATGTAAACCAGAAGGAGCTGGCCAACACTTTGGACCAGACCATTGAATCTGCCGTAAACCATGTAGGTGTAGAGTTAAACACCGCCTCCCCGGCCCTCTTAAAGCACGTGGCTGGTATTAATGCCACCATTGCCAAAAATATTGTGGCCTTCCGTAATGAAAACGGTGCTTTCCACTCCCGCAAGGAGTTATTAAAGGTGGCCCGACTGGGCAACGCCGCCTACACCCAATGTGCCGGCTTCCTGCGCATCAACGGTGGCAAAATGCCTTTGGACAACACCCCGGTTCATCCGGAATCCTATCAGCTGGCGGAAAACATTTTGGCCAAATTAGGAGCTGACCTGGCTGATTTAGGAGATAAAAAGCAGCTGGAATTTTTACAGGCAAAAATTAAATTAGTGGATCCGGAAAAACTGGCCAAGGATTTGGATGCCGGTGTACCTACAGTAAAGGATATTTTGGACGCCCTGTCCAAACCAGGCCGTGATCCCCGCGAAGACCTGCCGGTTCCTCTTACCCGGAAAGCCATTGTCAAGCTGTCGGATATTCAGGTAGGCAGCATCATGCGGGGTACAGTTCGTAATGTAACCGATTTCGGTGCCTTTGTGGATATTGGTATAAAAACCGCTGGACTTATTCATATTTCCGAGCTTAGCAACAAACGGGTTAAACATCCACTGGATGTACTTAGTATCGGAGATATTATTACCACCGTTGTTATTAGTGTCGACGAAGCCCGGGGACGGATAGGACTCAGCTTAAAGCAGGTTCCTAAGGAGGCCTTGGCATAATGGAAAAGCTACCAACGGTAGATGAACCAACTCTGTTACAGCTTATAAGTGAAATTGCCCCAACAGATACCCCCAGCGCCCATAGGATTGAAGAAGCATTAAATAGCTCCTCCATTCCCGCGAAAGCTCTGGGGGCCATGGGCTATATATTAAAAAAATATGCCGGGGCAACCCGGCAGACGTCCTTTGAGCAGCGCCCAGTAAAGGCGGTGGTTATTTGCTGTGCCGATCATGGCGTGGCTCAGGAAAATGTCAGTGCCTATCCCCCGGAAACCACCCGCCATATGGTGGCTAATTATCTTATTTCCCGGGGCTCGGCCGCCAATTCCTTTGGTGATTTTATCGATGCCCATCTCTGTGTTGCGGATTTGGGAATTAACGGTAGTATAACGGATTTGCCGGGGTTAATAGATTTCCATATTGCCTCCGGCACCAACAATTCTGCCAAGGGTCCGGCCATGACCAGAGAGCAGGCTGTACAAGCCCTTTATTATGGCATATCCTTGGCCCAACAGCTCCACGATCAACAGGGAGTAACGGTATTTTTACCGGGAGAAATGGGGATATCCAACACCACTGCCAGTGCAGCCATTACAGCCGCCCTGCTGGATGAACCCGCCGAAAATACCACCGGTCGGGGTACCAATATTTCCGATAGCCGTTATAAAACCAAGCTGGCCACTGTAAAGAAAATATTGGGCACTAACCAGCCCAATCCTGACGATCCCATTGATGTGTTGGCCAAGGTGGGAGGCTTTGAATTGGGGGCTATTGCCGGTTTAATTTTAGGCAGTGCCTTAGCAAATTCTGTGACCATTCTGGACGGTTTTAATTCCAGCGCCGCGGCCCTGATTGCCGCCCGTTTAAATCCCCGTTCCATAGATTATATGCTGCCGTCCCATCTGGCCGGCGAACAGGGGCATCCTTTGATTTTACAGGAGCTGAGGTTAAAGCCATTTATGGCTTTGGACATCAAACTGGGTGAAGCCATTGGCTCATCCCTGGTGGCAGACATTCTTGACGGGGCAGTGGATACCTATCAGAATCTCACCAAGGACAGTCAGGCTAAACTAATTATGGTGGATAAACTCTACACCGATGTTATTCCCAACGAATCCATCACCCTTACGGATAAAACCTTTGACTATTACACCAAGACCATGCCTTTCCTGGACAAAGAATCCATGGAACAATGCCAGCTTCGCCTGGATAATTTGGCCAAACCTATATTTAGTCTGGGAGTATTGGAACAGGTAGCCGCCCAGTTAAGTGGTATTCTTTGTGATGAGCTGCCGAATGATGTGCAAAGCCATCTGCTGTGTATTGGAATAAAAAATTCCGCAGGGATCAATCCTGATATAGCGGCATGTATTCACAGCTTTACCAGCTTGGCCGATACTGAGCCTACCCTGGCCTTGCTTACATCAGACCGTAGTCAGATGGATGCCTTTGAATTTGGCCGTCTCCAGGGAGAAAACCTCTCGGTACGGCACGGTGTAATCGGTCTTTCCTTATTGGATAACGACCTGTCTTTAGTGGATGATATTGCCAATGCCCTGTGCTATATGGACGGTACTTTGAAATGGGATAAAACGGAATTTCTTGGTTGTCTGTCCCCAGAGCATCAGTTGGTGGTCTCAGCCATCTTAGGGGCCATGCTGGCAGCCACCCATAACCGCAGTCTGGTAATTTTAGGCGACCGGGCGGTAACCACAATTGCCAGCTATGCAGTGCAGCTGGTACCGGATATTGAGCCGTTCTTATTGCCGATGGAACCCAATCTCTATAACCTTGGTATTAAAGTTCCTGGCCTTACGGCCTGTATTGGCATCCGCATGGTTCAGGCCAGCTTGCACATGCTAAACACCATGAAAACCTTTACCGAAGCCCAGGTAGCCGTAGCCAACGACGGCCCCGGTGCTGGAAGACAGATATAAACACGTAATCATATAAACAAACCCGGGTATAGGAAGCACAACACGTGCATCCCATACCCGGGTTTTAATTGTACTAAACACTGGCCTTCTTAGGCGTAAAAGATATATTTAATACCATTCCCATCCCATCCGCTAATCTTTGTAATAACTTAATGGACGGGTTACGAGTACCGTTTTCGATGCGACTTATTTCTGTCTGGGCTATACCAGTGCGTTCAGATAATTCCTTTTGAGTAAGGTTATTGGAAGTCCTAGCATCAACTAATGCACGAATAACATTAAACTCAGATTGCATATCTTCATAGGCCTTGACAAATTCCGGATCTTGCATACATTCGGCTTTAAACTCTTTTAATTTTTTCATGCCATTCATCCTTTCTGCTAAGAAACTCCATATGACGCTCTATAGCCAGTTCAATTTCAGATAATTATTTTCCCACCCGCATAAAAGAAGAACAATAATCGTGTAATATTACTTCCAAATTGACATCGCAACTCAAAAATATCATTTCTTAAATATTCCATACATACAGCCTTTCTTTAATTGTATGAGTTATATATCATAATGTCAATCTCGGCAGATTTTATTAATATTATTAATTATTATACCACTTCCCCCCTAATATTATCTTTAATTTTATTCTATATCATTAAATTATTTTTGTATATTCATTTTCACCAAATTTTTTGATAAAATCGCATTTTTTGATGGCAAAGGAATAATGACGAAGTCTAGAAAAAGCAACCGCAGAAGAAGGTTATTAATATAGAACCTCTTTTCCTATATACAAATATCCCATCCCAAAAGTTAATAACATTTTCCACATTTTTTTAAATTGAAGCAGGAATGTCCCCCCCCCGTGGAATTATATCCATATATTAAATACATTGCCCGGATTTGTGGATAAGTTTTCAAGGAGGGAAAACCGATGGACAAGATTATTAATCTTTCTAAGAGTAAGATAATGCATCCACTTTTAGCAAAAACTGAGGAGGTAAACATTATGAAAAAAATATCTGTTTTAATGCTATTCATTTTTATTTGTATGACCGTAGTCGCTGAAGCATCCTTTGTAAAAGCCTACGATATTGATGAGACTCGAGGCATGTATCTAGATGTCGATACTTTAAAACATGAATTTGGTAGACGCAGGGAGTTTCCATTTTCCGGTTATGAAGGGCATTACTTCAGTGGAATGTTCTATATATTGGACAAAAATACTGGTAAAAAAATAAAAGGTGCCTTCCCTATGTCCGCTATTTACTACAAGAAGAATGGCACTATGTCATACAATCACCCAGCCTACAAGGAATTTGCAGTCAATGTTGAGTATAATGTTTTTTATAAAAGTGGTACAGAACAATTTCTCGAAGGGTTATTTGGTGTAAAAAAATCTAACAGCGGTGCAAAAGAAGAAATACACAATTTCTACAATAACATGACTGCTGATATTGTAAACGATAACGGATACTTAATAATTGCAGAATGTATGTTTTATACCTATGCAAATAAGCCTTCTGCTTTTATCAACTACACCTATGATAATGGCACACCTTTAATACCTGCATCTCAATATGCTATTTTTAAAGAAAAACATTTCTAATGTAGCCTATACTGGAGGAACATATGAAAAAGTATTCAATCTTCATGTTACTTAGCTTTTTAACAGCATTATTGGCAACAAGTTTTTATATGCCACAGTCCACCTCTGCTGAAGAAATATATGGTTTAAAATATCGAGAAGGGACTTGGTATAGGCGAGATACGGGACAGTCTTTAGAAATTACCAGTACCACTATAAATGGTTGTCCTATATTAAACGGTGAATATGATGGTGGTGAAGCAGCCGGAAATGGATTTGCCAAATACACTATAACAGACGATAATGGCAAAACATATGTTTTTACTATCGGAAAAATTAGCGGTTTTCCCTGTCTGATTGTTAATCGTAAAATCCCGTTTTTTCCTTCAATAGAGCCTCAATATTATGAATCAATCAATGGATTATACCTTGGCATGGCTCCCAGAGATGTTATTAATGTCTGGGGACAGCCTACAAAAGTTCTCGAAAGCAAGAGAAGTGATGAAATAAAGGTTTATTACGAAAAACAAAAAGCCGTGCTAAGATTTGATTACAATGTCCTTACCACAATCACTCTATACACAAACAGTCCTTGTTGTTTTGATAAATCTGGGTTAAATTGTCAATCGCCTAAAATACAATTTGATGGATTTTACGGACAATTCAAGGTATACGACGGAAATGATTACATTGAAACCAAAGTGGCAGAGCATAACTATGAATATATCATAATAAAGAAATCTCTGTCAGGAATAGAACATATAACACTATCCTACTTTGGCCCAATGTAGAAGGAAAAAAATCATGAATAAAACCTGTAACATGAACAGCGGCAGCAGTAAATTGCTATTGATTATAGCGTGTTTACTATGCCTATTATTCTTCTGGTTTATTATTAGTGATGACGAAGAAACCTATCTACCCGAGAAAATTTATCATATCAGAAGTTCTTAGGATGTTATGTTATGTACCAACAGCCTTATTATGGGCATTCTGCGTATATATAACAGCAAAAAATTCCAAGGACAGTTCATCCTGAATAAATAGATATTATCCTAAAGGCTTTAAGTTCTTTTGGTAAATAGAAAACCCGGGTATAGGAAGCACAACACGCTTCCCATACCCGGGTTATTTTTATACCTAGATAAATTGTATTTGAACTTTTTTCCCCAACCCAGCAGCTATTCTTTGCAAAGTAGTGATATTAGGTATACACTGACCGTTTTCGATACGACTTATATTAGATTGCCGAATACCAGATTTGGCAGCTAATTCTTTTTGTGAAAGATTTTGCTCCCGACGTGCAGCAATAATCATCTCAGTAATATCAAACTCCAACTGGCTGGCATCCCATTCCTTTTTAAATTCCGGGTCTTGCAATTGCTCATTTAAAAAGCTATCAAAATCATCCATGATTTTCAGTCTCCCTTCTCGCAAGATACTCTTTTTTATACCTTAATGCCCGATCAATCTCAGATGGAGGCGTTTTTCTAGTTTTCTTTACAAATCCGTGCGTCAATACTATTTTATTTCCATCATAGAAAAAATACAAAATTCGTGTGATATTGCCACCTGTTTGAGTGCGTAATTCGAAAATACCACCTCTTAATGGCGAAGACAGAGGTTCTCTCAGCTTGTAGCCATTTAGCTTTAAGTGCTGAATGTTACGAAGAACCTTTACCCTCATCTTTATATCCAATGATAAAAGAAATTCTTCTACAGGTTTCTCTTTATTGAATTTTTCATAATAAATTATATCAAACATAATATATTCCTTTCAAGGAATATGCAGAAATATCCCTACAAGCAAATTTCTTCTATTCATCTTTCTTGTCTTATTTTATTTATAATTATAATAAAATTATATAATATTTTAAAGTTTTACGCACAATATTAATTAAATAATATCACTAAATAAAAAAGCTATGGCCGAGTTCATCATATGATGCCAATCGGTCATAGCCTTATTTAATCTATAAGATTTACTTTTAAATATCCTCCAGCTGTTTCTGGCGGGTTTCGGTGCCCAAGGTCATTACCACCACAGATACCACAATAAACACCGCTGCAAACATCATAAATACCTTATCGAAGCCCAGCTGGTTAGCAATCATGATACCTACCAAAGCAGGGGCAATCATGCCGCCGATACGGCCAAAGCCTGCTGCCCAGCCGCTGCCCAGGGCCCGCATAGCCGTTGGATACAGCTCCGGAGTATAAGTGTAGATAACTCCCCAAGCCCCCAAATTAAAGAAGGACATGGTGGCTCCCCAGAGAAGCAACGTCTCCGAAGATCCGGCATTACCAAAGAAATAGCTGGCCACACCACTCATCAGGAGGAAAATGGACAAGGTATATTTCCGGCCAATCACATCCACCAGCCAAGCGGCACAATAATAGCCTGGCAATTGCGCCAGAGTCATTATCAGCACATACTCAAAGGTCTTTACCACCGCAAAGCCCTGCTGGAAGACAATGGATGGCAGCCACATGAAAATACCGTAGTAACTGAACACAATACCAAACCAAGCCAACCACAGCATTATGGTACGCTTAACGTATTTCCCGGACCACAAAGCACCCGGTCCTGGCTGCTCACTGCTGGCGGTTCCCTGCTCGGCAGGTGTCAGTTCAGCATCAAAGGCCTTGCTCTCCACATGAAGCTTTTTCTCCAGCATGAGAATAATTTCCTTGGCCTCATCAATGCGCTTCTGAGAAATAAGATAACGCACCGACTCCGGCATGTGCAGGCGAATCAGGAACACATACAAGGCCGGCAAAGAGCCAATAAGGAAGGCCATCTTCCAGCCGAATTCCGGTATCAGGAGATAAGCAATGCAGGCCGCTACCAGCCAGCCAATGCCCCAAAAGCTCTCCAGCAATACAATAAATCTCCCCCGCAGCTTGGTAGGTGCATACTCCGACATGAGCGTAGCTGCTACCGGCAATTCACCGCCCAGGCCAAAGCCTACCAGGAAGCGGAAAAACAATAATGCCTCATAATTCCAAGCCAGTGCACACATACCAGTGGCAATAGCATACATCAATACGGTAATAGTAAATACCTGCTTGCGGCCAATCCGGTCCGCTACCGTTCCGGATATAACAGCACCCAGGGCCATACCAATAAGGCCCACACTGCCGATCCAGCCCATCTGATCCGGGGTCAGCCCCCACTCCTTGGCCAATACTGGCAATACAAAGGATATAAGCCCCGTATCCATGGAGTCAAAGAGCCATCCTAAACCAGTCACCAATAATAATTTGTAATGAAATGAGCCTACCGGCATTCTTTCCAGTCTGTCTAAAATCAATTCTTTACACCCTTTCTTGCAAGTGTCATGACAGTTAATTATACACATTTATGTATTTTACTACTTTCCCAATAAAATGCAAGGAAAAAATAAAAAAACATCTCGTTGATATTACTCAACGAGATGTTTAAGTATTCATATTTTATTTTGCCTTACGATAATATACCCGAGCATTTTTAAAGCCTTCCAGCAGCTCCCATTCCGCTACGTTGAAGTCTTTTTCAAACACATCGAACTTGCGGTTATTCAATATCAAATAAACGTCCCTGTCCGTCGGCAATTCTTCCAAAGCCATAAACGGCATTACATTCTTGGCATTCCAACTCTTGCCATCAGGAAGCATATCCGCGATTTGATCTCCATGCTCCAGGCGATACACCATTTTGTCCCCGTAGAACACTGCTGATGTTTTATAATCGCCGTAGCTTACCACCAGATCATTATCCTTGACCCGATCCTTATATACCGCCGCCACATTCTTACTGGAATAGCCTTCATTGGAGCAGGCCGGTACAGCCAAGGTAAAGGTCAATACCGCATATACCGCCAACATAACTCCTACCGTAATCTTTACCAGCTTTTCCCTGTCATAGAGGTAACGAGCCATTAAAATAGCAATTGGCAACAGCCCCGGCAAAGTATAAGTGGTATATTTGGTAGCCATGCACTGAAAAGCTATATTTACCACCAGAGCCCAAGTGAGTAAAAAAGTGGTAGTTTGGTCAAATACAGGCATTTCCCGCCGCTTGATGTATTTAATAATGGCCGCTGGCAGGGTCCAACACCATGGCAGACACCCAGCAAAGAAAATCATGGTGTAATACCACCACACATCCCACTGCGGATGCTCTGACTGGGTAGCTCGCAGGAAGTTATGCACGCCCAGGAAATTCTCCAAAAAGTCCATGCCATGAATGGTGTACATGGCATAATACCAGCTGCCCGCTGTCAACACGTACAGCACCAAGCCGGTAAGCAGCTTCATATGGAGGAATTCCTTTAAATCCCGCCGAATGGCCAGATACACTAAAATTATAAAGCCTGGCATCAACAGACCAATTGGTCCCTTATCCAGAGTAGCCAGTCCGGCCAAAAAATACGACAGATAATAATAATTCCGTTTTTTGGTGCTGTAGCCAAGATAAAAGGTTATCAACACTCCGCCAAAGAACACAAACAGGGTCAAGTCGGTGATAATGGTCTTGGACAACAGCCAATATTCAAAACAGGTACCCAAGATCCCCGCTGCCATAAGACCAGTTTTCCGATCATATATCTTCTTGGTAAAAAGATAAGTTATCACCAAGCCAATAACACCGAAAATCCCTGGAAAGAGGCGGGAGGCAAATTCATTTACACCAAACAGCTTATATGCTGCAATCAATTCCCAGTAGAAAAAAGCCGGTTTATCATACCAGTAATTACCATAAATCCGCGGGGAAACATAGTCCCCGGACCTAAGCATTTCCAGAGCCGTGAGAGTATAATTGGACTCCACCGGGTCCGTAATGGCTATAGCCCAATTGCCCAGCCAGAACAACACCAGTCCCACTAAGACAATCAAAGAAATATCCTTCTTGGTTGTATCCATTAAATGCTCCTTCTTACACATCAACCCGGCGAATATCTGCGCCCAAGCCAATAAGTTTGGCTACCAAATTGTCATAGCCTCTATCAATATGGTGAATATAGCCAATGGCCGTTTCGCCCTCAGCTACTAAACCAGCCAAAACCATAGCTGCTCCAGCTCTAAGATCTGTAGCCTTTACCTGGCAGCCCTTTAAGGAGGTTACTCCCTCTACCACGGAAGTGCGACCGTCAATTTTGATATTGGCTCCCATACGCTTCAATTCATCTACATGCATGAAGCGATTCTCAAATACCGTTTCCGTAACCATGCTGGAACCCTCTGACACAGTAAGCATAGCCATAAACTGAGCCTGCATATCCGTAGGGAAACCTGGATATGGCATGGTTTTTATATCAACTGCCTTGGTAGTCTTATCACAAGTCACACGAATACCATCGATATTTTCCTCAATGGTTACGCCAGCCTCTTTCAGCTTGGCAATAACCGGCTTCAGATGCTCACTGATGGCATTTTCAATATACACGTCGCCCTTGGTCATGGCTGCTGCCACCATATAGGTACCGGCCTCAATACGATCCGGAATAATGGTGTAATTCTTGCCGGTAAGCTTCTCCACCCCATCAATCTTGATGACATTGGTTCCGGCACCGCGAATTTTAGCACCCATCACGTTGAGATAATTGGCCAAATCGATAATTTCCGGCTCCTGAGCTGGATTTTCAATTATAGTCTGCCCCTCAGCCATGCAGGCCGCCATAATAATATTCTCTGTGGCGCCTACACTTGGGAAGTCCAGATAAATTCTGGCCCCCTTCAGGCCATTAGGTGCACTGGCCTCAATAAAGCCATGACCGATATTAATGTCGGCCCCTAAAGCCTCAAAGCCCTTTAAATGCAAATCGATAGGTCTGGTACCAATTGCACAGCCTCCTGGCAAAGAAATCTTGGCCTTGCCATAACGAGCCAGCAATGGACCAATAATCAGGAAGGAGGCCCGCATCTTTCTTACCAGATCATAAGGTGCCTCACAACTGGTAATATTGGAACAATCCACCTGCAAAGTGTTTTTATCCGGATCCAGATCAGCCTTTACCCCCAACTGAATCAATACCTCGGTCAAGGTATGCACATCATCCAATGCTGGAACTTCCTCCAAGCGACTAGGCGTATCCTGTCCCAACAAAGTGGCGCAAATAATTGGCAGCACAGCATTCTTGGCTCCACTGATTTTTACCCGACCCTTTAGCGGTTTACCACCATTTATAATCAACTTTTCCATTTAAGTAAACTTCCTCCCAAAATAGGCATACTTCTTGAGTGTATTACACTTCAGTTTACCATATATAGAATAAGCATGCAAATAAAAAAATGAGCCAGGCAGATGTGGTCCCCCTGCCTGGCTGGTGTTTGTCTATTACTTGTTCACGCTCTGATAAATTTCCATTACTTCCTTTTTGCCCAATGGATGGAATGTACCCACCTTGATGCTGTCCTCCTTGGTGCAAATATTGGCCATTTTCTCAATATCTTCGTCACTTAATACGCCAATACCCAGCTTGGTGAAATTAGTCGGTGCCCCGATCTGCTCAAAGAATTCTTTGGTAAGGCGGATAGCTGCCCGGGAGCGTTCCTCCGGCGTGCCGGCATTAACGCCCCAAACCCGCTCAGCAAATTGCGCGAAGCGCTCCGGTTTGTCATTATACACATAGGTTGCCCAGGCTGGCCACATAACGGCCAAAGAGGCACCATGGGTCACATTATATACCCCGCTTAGTACATGACCCATTTTATGGCCTGAAAAATCCTTGGATCGGCCCAAACCGGTAAAGCCATTATGGGAAACACTACCACACCACATGATTTCACTCATGGCATCGTAGTTTTTCCGATGGGCCACTGCAATACGACCATATTTAATAACATTCTTCATCAGGGCCTCAGCCACCAAGTCAGTAAATTCATTGCCTTCCACATGGGAAATATACCGTTCCAGAGTGTGCATCAAGATATCCACTACGCCACAGGCAATCTGGTAAGGCGGCAAAGTGAAGGTAAATTCCGGATTCATAATGGCAAAATCCGGACGAATGATATCACTGTGGGCTCCACCTTTTTTGCCAGTGCCATCAATGGTCAGAACCGCCGAATCGCTGGTCTCACTGCCGGCCGCCGAAATGGTCAGCACCACCCCAATAGGGGCACAGGATTCTACCTGCCGTCCCTTTTCCCAATACTCGGCAATATCCACATCCGGATTGGCCAGTCCCACAGCCACAGCCTTGGCCGTATCAATAACACTGCCGCCACCCAGAGCCAATACCATATCCGCATCAAAATCAATGGCTTCGGCGGTTGCCTCCCGGGCAAAGGACAACACTGGATTGGGCTGAACGCCACCCATGGCCTCAAACTCAATATCCGCCTCATTAAGCTGCTCTTCAATTTTTTTCAATATACCATTTTTTTCGACGCTGCCGCCCCCATAGAGCAGGAAGACCTTGCTGCCGCCATGCTGTCTGATTTTATCCGCCAGCTTTTCCTCGGCCCCTTTTCCGAAAACAATATCTGTTGGACAATAAAACTCAAAGTTTTGCATATAAACACCCCTTATACAACTACTGCCGACCAGTACATAATATGCACCAGTCGGCAGAATATAGTTCTTTATTTACAATGTACCAAAAATCCGATCCCCGGCATCGCCCAAGCCAGGAACAATATAGCCCTTTTCGTTAAGCTTTTCATCAATAGCTGCCACATAAACTGGCACATCAGGATGCTCCTCATTGATTACCTTAATTCCTTCAGGAGCTGCCACCAAACACATGAGAACAATGTTCTTGGCACCCTTTTCCTTCAGCAGGGAAATAGCCGCTGCTGAGGAACCACCAGTAGCCAACATAGGGTCAACCACAATCAAAGTACGCTCTGCCACATCTCCTGGGAGCTTACAATAATACTCTACTGGCTTTAAGGTAGCTGGGTCACGATACATACCCACATGGCCCACCCGTGCCGATGGAATCATATTAACCACACCGTTCAAGAGACCCAATCCAGCCCGAAGAATTGGCACAACGCCCACCTTCTTGCCGGCCAAAACCTTGGCCTTGCACTTAGCTACCGGAGTCTCAATATCGATTTCCTGTAATGGGAAATCACGGGTAACCTCATATGTCATAAGCATAGCTATCTCTTCCAGAAGCTGACGGAAATCCTTGGAGCTGGTTTCCTTCTTCCGCATGATAGTGAGCTTATGCTGAATAAGTGGATGATCAACCACAACTGCTTTTAAATCTGACATAATTTTCCTCCTACGAAATAATTTTCCCTAAGAATCATTATACCATATAACTAGGAAAAATTATTCATATAATGGATATTTCTTGCAAAGAGCCGCAACCCGCTCACTGGCCTGCTTCTTTACAGCCTCATCCTCTGGGTTATCCAGAGCCAAAGCAATAATATTACCTACCTCGCGCATATCATCTTCCTTGAAGCCACGGGTAGTCAAAGCTGGGGATCCCAAGCGAATACCACTGGTTACAAACGGACTGAGCTTTTCAAATGGAATGGTATTCTTATTGGCAGTGATACCTACTTCATCCAAAACATTCTGGGCTACCTTACCGGTAATATTCTTATTGGTGAGATCCACCAGCATCAAATGGGTATCGGTACCGCCAGATACAATTCGGAAGCCCTTTTCTATTAACGTTTCAGCCAATGCCTTGGCATTCTTTATAATCTGCTGAGCATATTCCTTGAATTCCGGTGACAAAGCCTCCTTGAAGGCAACTGCCTTGGCAGCAATTACATGCATTAATGGACCGCCCTGAATGCCAGGGAAAATAGCCTTGTTGAACTGCTTGCCAAATTCTGCATTCTTGCAGAGGATCAAGCCGCCCCGTGGACCACGGAGGGTCTTATGGGTGGTGGTAGTAACCACATCAGCGTATGGAACTGGCGATGGGTGCATACCTGTTGCCACCAAACCAGCGATATGGGCAATATCAACCATGAGATAAGCCCCAACGGAATGGGCAATCTCCGCCAATCTAGGGAAATCCAAGGTACGGGCATAAGCGGAAGCACCAGCTACAATCAGCTTTGGCTTGCATTCTTCTGCCATTTTCTGAACTTCGTCGTAATCCAGCTGCTCGGTATCAGCGCTTACGCCATAAGGAACAATCTTGAAATATTTACCGGACATATTTACCGGGCTGCCATGGGTAAGATGGCCACCATCGGTAAGGTTCAGGCCCATTACGGTATCACCAGGAGTCAGAAGCGCAAAAAATACTGCCATATTAGCCTGAGCACCGGAATGAGGCTGCACATTGGCATACTCAGCCCCGAAGAGCTTCTTGGCCCGGTCAATAGCCAGCTGCTCTACCACATCCACGTGTTCGCAGCCGCCATAATACCGCTTGCCTGGATAGCCCTCAGCATACTTGTTGGTGAGCACACTGCCCTGAGCTGCCATTACAGCCGCACTGACAATATTTTCCGAAGCAATAAGCTCCAACTTATTTCTCTGACGATTTAATTCTGCATCAATTACCTTAGCTATTTCAGGGTCAACAACCTTCAAATCATCCATTAAGCTCATTACTAAATCCTCCTGTATGTCCTTATTTATTTTCCAAAGCCATCATCTTTTCGATGCGGCGAATATGGCGTTCACCATTTGAAAATTCCGTAGTCACCCAGGTTCTGACAATTTCCCCGGCTGGGCCAATACCAGTTACCCGGCCCCCCAAGGCCAATACATTGGCATCATTATGTTCCCTGGACATGCGGGCAGAAAAAACATCACCGCACAGAGCAGCCCGAATTCCCTTTATTTTGTTGGCAGCAATGGAAATACCAATGCCAGTACCGCAGAGGACAATGCCTCTATCAGCTTCACCAGTGGTAATTTTGCCACAAACCTTCTCTGCAATATCCGGATAATCCACCGATTCAGAGTTGAAAGTACCCACATCCTCGGTCTCAATATCCTTGAATTTGGCCAGAACCTTCAGCACCTCTGCTTTAAGCTCCACAGCCCCATGATCACAGCCTACAACAATTTTCATCTGTTATGCTCCTTTGTAAAATGTATTCTCACATTACACCAATGTATTTTACCATAGGAAATGTTTTGACACAAGGAAAGTTAAATTAACCTAATCCTTGCTCACGGCACCCATTATATCTTTTTCCGAAATTGCGCCGTGCCGCAGTATCACCGGCTCCTCCCCGGTGCAGTCCACGATGGTGGATTCTATGCCTAAATCACAAGGTCCTCCATCCAAAATAAGGGGGATCAGCCCCCTCATATCCTCGTATACCATTTGGGCCGAGGTCGGGCTGGGATGGGAGGAAATATTCGCGCTGGGTACTGCCAAAGGTACACCTGCCGCTTTCAGTACCGCTAAAGCGATTTCATTATCCGGAATGCGGATACCTACTGTTCGCTTTCCCCCGGTTACTTCCTTGGGTACGGTATCCTTCTTGGGCAAAATTATAGTAATAGGCCCAGGGCAAAAGCGCTCAAAAAGCTTCATGGCCATATCCGGTACCCGCTGGGCAATATCCCGCACCATGCTTTTATCAGCAATCTGCAAAGAAAAAGCCTTATACGAAGGGCGCCCCTTGGCATCATAAAGGGATTTTACTGCTGCTACATCCAGGCCATTAGCCGCCAGCCCATATACCGTTTCCGTGGGCATGGCCACCAGCTGTCCCTGACGAATCTTTGCAGCGGCTGCCTGTATTAAGGCAGCGTCTTTATTAACATCATCTATCCGAATTATTTCTGTTTCCATAAAATCACTACCCGGTCAATTCCCGCCAAATCTTTAATTATCTCGCAGCGGCCCCAGCCATGCTCCTGACCAAGCTTCCTTAATGGCTCAGCTTGATTAATGCCGATTTCCATAGCCAAAAATCCGCCATCTTCCAAAAGTTCACCCGCTTCAGCCACCAACCGCCGATAGCAATCCAAGCCATCAGTACCAGCCACCAAAGCCGAAATTGGTTCAAAATCCTTTACATCCGACTCCAATCCGGGAATATCCTCCTCCGGTATATAGGGCGGATTGGATACTATGGCCGTAAATTGGCGATTTTTTATGGGCTCCAGCAAATCCCCCTGGAAAAACTCTATCCTGTCGGACAAGCCCAAGCTCTGGGCATTGTCCCGAGCCACCTCAAGAGCCTTCTCGGAAATATCCACCGTTACCGCCTTTAGCGAGGACAAGTAATTTAACAAGGACAAGCAAATGGCTCCGGTACCGGTACCAATATCAGCAATGGTTCCACCATTGTCCCCGGTGGTTTTCAGTCGGGAAATCACAGCTTCCACCAATATCTCCGTATCCGGCCGGGGTATCAAGGTATCCTCCGTCACCTTGAAATCCAATCCCATAAAATCCTTATGCCCTACAATATAGGCCACTGGCTTGTGGCGCACCCGCTGGCGGATATATTCCTTATACTGGGCCAGTTCCGAGGGATTCAACGGTTGGTCAAAATGAACATACAGATGAATCCGTTCCTTATTCAGCACATGACAAAGAAGCACCTCGCCATCCAGACGGGGTGTATCGATGCCAGCCTTGGCAAAATATTCCTCGGTCCATTTAAGGATTTTACCTATAGTCCATATTTCTTCTGCCATTATTGCCTCATAACACTGTATATTTATCAGTTAGCCTGTTTCATGCGTTCAGCCTGATCCGCCGTAATCAAACCATTTAATAATTCATCCAGCTGACCGTCCAAGACAAAATCCAATTTGTGCAAGGTTAAGCCTATCCGATGGTCAGTAACACGCCCCTGTGGGAAATTGTAGGTTCTTATCCGCTCACTGCGGTCACCGGAGCCCACCTGACTTTTTCGGTCGGCAGCGATGGTATCTGCCTGAGCCTGCTGGGCCTGCTCCAATACTCTGGCTCGAAGCACACGCATGGCTTTCTCCTTGTTTTTCAGCTGGGATTTTTCATCCTGACACTGAACCACAATCCCCGTTGGCAAATGGGTAATGCGAATGGCCGATTCCGTCTTGTTAACGTACTGACCACCGGCTCCACCAGCCCGATAGGTATCAATCTTTAAATCCTCCGCGCGAATATCCACTTCCACATCATCGGCTTCCGGCAACACGGCAACGGTTACCGCCGAGGTATGGATACGGCCGCCGGATTCAGTAACTGGCACACGCTGTACTCGATGAGTACCACTTTCGTATTTCAGCTTGCTATAGGCGCCATCGCCTTCTACAGCAAAGGATATTTCTTTAAACCCACCGATTTCCGTGGCATTGGCATCGATAATGCTGACCTTCCAGCCCTGGCCTTCAGCATAACGGGAGTACATGCGAAACAGATCCCCGGCAAACAGGGCCGCTTCTTCACCGCCTACGCCACCGCGGATTTCCACAATGACATTTTTGTCATCATTAGGGTCCCGGGGCAACAACATGATTGGCAACTCATTATCCAGTTCTTCCTTGCGCTTACGGAATTCGGACAACTCCTCCTCCACCATGTGACGGAATTCATCGTCCTCAATGCCCTCGTCCAGCATTTCCTTGTTGTCATTAATCCCCTGACAGACCTTTTTATATTCCCGATAAGCCTCAATAATCGGCTGCAAGGTGGAATGTTCCTTATTGTAGCGCTGCCAGCGGTTCATGTCCTCCAAAACCGATGGATCGCTGATCAAGGACTCCAACTCCAGGAATTTATCCTCCACAGCCTGTAATTTATCTAAAATATTCATCAATTCTCCCCAAAACTTTAATCAAACAGCCACAGCTTCAGTTTCGCCCGCCACACTTTGGCGATATTCTCCGGTACCTGCCGGTATCTTATCCTCCGGCAATACTGCCTTCACCGACTCGATGGCCACCTCAATCATATCATCATCTGGTTCCCGGGTGGTCATGTATTGGAGCCACAAGCCTGGCTTAATGGCCCAGCCCAGAACACAATTACTGGAATTGGCGGACAGCTTAATAATCTCATAGGAAATCCCGGCCACCACCGGCAGTAATACTACCCGGCTAAGTATTCTCAGCCATAAATCCGGCCAGCCCAGGAAAGCAAAAACGAAAATACTTACCAGCATTACAATAAGCAAAAAAGACGTGCCACAACGTTTATGCAGCCGGGTATGCTTCTTGACATTTTCCACCGTCAGGGCCTCGCCAGCTTCAAAGCAGGCGATGGTTTTATGCTCCGCCCCGTGATACTGGAATACCCGTTGAATGTCTTTCATAGCGGAAATAGCCGCAATATAGCCCAAGAAAATCAACAGACGCAGGGCACCTTCCATCAAATTTAAGAATACCGGGTCCTCGGTAATGAAATGGAACAGCTTGGCCGCTCCAGTGGGAATAGCCACAAATAAAATTGCTGCCAAAACAAAGGCAAATATTATGGTTCCCGCCAATTCCTTATCGGAAATCTGCTCATCATCCTCACCAGCCATCTGGGCGGAATAGGACAGGGAACGAATTCCCATTACCAAAGACTCTCCCAAAGAAACGCAGCCCCGTAAAAGAGGTTTTTTCAAAATAGGAAACCGTTCACTAAGGGAATTAACATCCTTTATCTGTATTTCAATTTTTTTCTCCGGGGTTCTTACTGCAGTGGCAACTTTCTTAGGCCCCCGCATCATGACCCCTTCAATGACGGCCTGACCGCCTACCGTTATCTTGTCGCTCATTTTCTTACCTCATCTATATTAAGTCACCAACACATAGCGTCGGAACAAACATCTACATATACAAATGAGCAGAGCATCGCTGCCCTGCTCATTAATAATTGAGTTATTACTTCTGCGCATAACGCTTGTTGAACTTCTCAATACGACCACCAGCTGCAATATCGCGCTGACGACCAGTGAAGAAAGGATGGCACTTGGAGCACACATCAACTCTCAGCTCAGTCTTGGTAGAGCCAGTAGTGAAGGTGTTGCCGCAACCGCAAATAACCTTTGCCTCATGGAATTCTGGATGAATACCTGCCTTCATTCTATACACCTCGCTTTTCCCCATATTGGGCGTATTACAAGTCCTCTATGCGAAGACTTGGTCCGACTTAGCATCCCAAAAGGGGCAAAGCCGAATTAATCAACTTTTTTAGGCGTCCAGCGCCTAACTTGTGATATTATAACACAAGCAAAATACCCATGCAAGATGTTATAAATAAAAAATTCTTGAATTTTTTTCACATTTCTACCATAATATTAGAAGTAATTTTTGAAGTCTTTTAACTGATTTATTTGATAGAAAGGTTGACACTTATGGATAGTAATGCACCAACGATTACCTGTAGCTTTTGTAAGCGCAAGGTAGTAGCCAAAACCCAATATGATATACCTATTTATGATCCCCGCTCCGGTTTTTCCCTCTGTGCTAACTGCATCAAGGATATCTATCATCTTATTGAAGATCATCAGGAAGACGAGGGTGTCCGCCAGCACGAGGAAACGGAAAAAGCCATCAACGATGAGTTGAGCCGCATAAAGCCCCATTTGGTCAAGGAATATCTGGACCAGTACATCATCAATCAGGATCATGCCAAGAAGGTTTTGTCCGTAGCCATTTATAATCACTTCAAACGGATGAAGTACGGCTTTGAACATCCTGAAGGAGACGAGGATATTGATAAGTCCAACGTAATCATCTTGGGACCATCCGGCTGTGGTAAAACCGCCCTGCTGTCCCATTTGGCCAAAATGTTGGATATTCCTTTTGCCGTAACCGATGCTTCCAGTCTCACTGAGGCAGGCTTCGTAGGAGCCGATGTGGAGGTAGCCGTAAGAAATCTCTATTACGCTGCCGACAAGGACATCAGCCGCTGCGAACACGGCATAATCTATCTGGATGAATTTGATAAAATTGCCCGTAAATCCGGGGAAAATAACACCATCACCGCTGATCCGGGCCATGAAGGAGTGCAGCAGGCCCTGTTAAAAATGCTGGAGGGCAATGTGGTAGAATTTACCGCCCGGGGCCAGCGCAAACACCCAGAGGCTCCAACCATCAAGGTGGATACCAAAAACATCCTCTTTATTGTGGGCGGTGCTTTTGTGGGTATTGAAAAGGTCATTGCCAAGCGCCTGCAAAAAAATGACGCCAATATCGGTTTTGGAGCCAAGATTGAGGGGCAGGATGAAAAGCCAAAGTTTGATGAATTAATCCACCAGACCACTCCAGAGGATTTGATGAAATATGGTATCATCCCAGAAATAATCGGCCGTTTGCCAATTATCTGCACCCTGGAGAATTTGGATGAGGACGCCCTGCTGCGCATTCTCACCGAGCCGAAAAACGCTCCGGTAAAGCAGTACCAAAAACTGCTGGAAATGGATAATGTGGAATTGGAATTCCAGGAGGAGGCACTGCGGGCAGTGGCTAAAAAAGCCATTGAGCGCAAGACTGGTGCCCGCTCCTTGAAGGGCATCATCGAAGACACCATGCTGGATATAATGTTTGATATTCCTCATTCCGATACCAAACGCAAGGTCATCATCACCGCCGAGTGCATCAATGATGGCACCCCACCAGTAATTGAAGAACTATAAAAATAAAAGTGTCTGAAGATTATTCTTCAGACACTTTTTGATTACTTACTTTTCCCGTGTGGGTAAATCCCCCATAATAGCCTGCCTGATGGTGTTAAACATGTCATCCACATCCACAGGCTTGGTAATATGGGCATTCATGCCACACTCAAAGGACTTGTTCACATCATCAGCAAAGGCATTAGCGGTCAGGGCCAAAATAGGTATCTTCTTACAGTCAGATTTACCGGACTCACGAATCTTTTTCGTTGCGGTAAGCCCATCCATATATGGCATCCGCACATCCATCAGTATCAAATCGTAGGTTCCCGGTGCATTGGACATATACTGGGATACCGCATCACGGCCATTTTCAGCCACATCCACCGTCATGCCCTGATCCACTAAAATCTGCCGCTCAATTTCCAGGTTTACATTGTTGTCATCCGCCAACAACACCCGTCGTCCCGTGAAAATATTTTGTTCGGCTTCAGCTTCATCATCTGGTGCCACAATGGCCACATCCAAATCAACATTTACCCGGAAAACGCTTCCTTTACCCTTTTTACTGTCATACTCGATGCTGCCACCCATGCTTTTAATAATATTCTTGCAAATGGCTAAGCCCAGGCCGGCGCCACCATAGCCTGTAGCCCCTTCAGTATGCTCCTGCTCAAATGGATCAAATAATTTTGGCTTAAATTCCTCACTGATACCAATTCCTGTATCCAAGACGGAAAATTCCAGGGACTGACAGTCGGAATAGTCATAAATCATCTTTACTTCCATGGTCACAGCACCAAATCTCTGGGTAAATTTTATGGCATTTGACAATAAATTCCACAATACCTTTTCCAGCCGGTTGGCGTCAAAAGAAAAGCCCTGAGCGATTCGATCATCAATTATAAGATCAAATTTTATCTTCTTGGCATAAGCCTCAATTTTAGCTTTTTCCGCGATTTTATTTATAAATGAGCGGAAGCGTACCACATCGTTGTCCAGCCTAATATCGTTGTTTTCAATATGGACAATATCCAAAACGGAATCCACCATATCCAGCATCATCTTGGAGGAATCATCAATCTTGTCAAAGCAATAATTCAGATAATCCACATCAGAGGCCCGATTGCGCCCCAATTGTCCCAAAACAACTATGGCATTCAGCGGAGTACGCAGCTCATGGTTCATGCTGACCAGGAATTTGGTCTTTGCCCGGTTATTTTCCTCGGCATGGAAAAGGGCGCCCCGGATATTTTCCTGCATCTGGCGGTCTTCCTTGGCAATCTCCGTATAATCGTGCTGCACTGCCACCAATATATTCTTGTCCTCCGGATCCAAATAATGCATGGTTACCCGTTTGTACAGGACCTTGTTGTTATTAAGCGCCTCCACCCGGAAGCTGCCACTAAAGCTTCCATAGCGATCCACAGTATCAATAACATTGGACAGGGTAAACATTTTGCGACAAACATTTTTGTCTTCATCCAAAATATTAATCTGAATGAGCTTTTCAACCCCCTGGTCATAATCAAAAACCAGCGGCTTGTCCTCCGATGCCTCCGAAGAACCATGACGAATAACGTAGAGCTTTCTTTCCAAAATATCCACATAACCGATAAAATCGATAATGTCTTTCAAGGCACTTTCAATTACCCGATCCTCAATTTTCACGCTTTTGTCCTCGCTCATTTCATCACCCCATGCCAATAGATCTTAGAAGCCCAACCCTTTAATCAAGCTTGTTTGGAGCACTTATAACCGGGAACCGGCCCGGATTCCTGAGCCAAATACTCTTTTTCTCTATGGCTCTTATGGCCTCCGCAAGGTTTTCCCCTTTATCTGGTACATCCACATCAAAAAAGAAAATATACTCCCCTAATCCTGTGCGAGCCGGTCTGGACTCTATGCGGGTCATGTTAACATCCCGTTTGGCCATTTCCAATAGTACCTCACATAGACGACCTGCATCCTTACCATCAATCTGGCAAATAATCAAAGTTTTATCCTGAGGAAGCTCCGCCTCATAATCATTGCGTGCCAGTTGATAAAATCTAGTGGAATTATTATCGTGGTCCTCAATATTATGAGCCAATGGTACCAAGCCATTCATCAGGCCAGCACGTTCGGTACAAATAGCTGCCCAACCGCTGTCCACAGGACTTTCAGCTACCTGCTCGGCTGCAGCAGCGGTGCTGACCACTGCATCAAGTTCCGCATTAGGATAATTCTTCCGCAAATATTCCCGGCACTGAGCCAAAGGCTGGGCATGGGACAGTATCTTCGTAACCGTTTGAGAGGCATCCCTGCCCATCAAGTGGTTGTGGACCCCCCAGATAAGTTCCCGCACCACCTTGAGGCTATCCGTGCTAGCCAAGGTATCCAAAGTGATGTTAATGGAACCCTCAATGGAGTTTTCCTCCGGAACAAGGCAGGTATCCACCTTGCCCTTTTCCACCGCCTGAATGGCCGCATAAATATTAGGCAACGGAACAAGCTCACACTTCTCCGGCAACAGCCCATTCAAATACAATGCTGCGGCCTCACTGTGGGTTCCCGCTGGCCCCAAATATCCTAATGTCTTCACCTACAAACCACCTATCCACTACCAATGTACTAAGATACCTGTACACTCTAATTCAACATATCAATCACATTTTTATTATAACGCAGATAATATTTTTTTTCCTTAAAAAAAGAAAAATCTTCTTCACTATTTGATAGTGCCAAAGATTATTTAACGATAACGCACTTTTAATGAGAATTGTATTTCAAAGTCTACTTAAAGTCTACTCAAAGTCTACTTTACTATCCATCGTCCATCTCTTTTCGAACCCTCTCGCCACAAAACTTCTATTTCCTGAAGTTTTAGACAGAATTCCAATCATTATGCAAACCTCCGTCGTATTCAACTTTTCATTAGAAGTGACATTAGAAGTGACATTTTGTCACTTCTAAAATGTCACTTCTACATATTTACGCTTCGGAAAGTACCCCGACTTAATACCATCAAGGGCACCCAGTAAGTGCATAGCAAAGCCCCGGTTTCAAGATCGTGCAGGCAGCTTTCGCTGCCGGAACCCTGAACCGGGGCTATGTTTGTGGGTGGCTTCCTTTGTACCCCTATTATTTATTTTCTTTTTATTGTCAGTTTAGATTTTGTTTAAATCCTTCTTCTATAATAAACACATCAACAGAAAGGAAGCGATATTATGACTAAAAAAAGTATTATAGCCGGTATTATGGGTATTATGATGTTTGCAACTGTTCCAGCCTTTGCCGGAACTCCACACCATGACGAGATTTCCGCCCCACATCGTGCTGTGCACCATTCAGCTGATACCAAGCATAAAAATGAGGTAAAGCCTCATAAGGAAGTAAAGCCAGCACCGGCACCAGAAAAGAAAGACATTCATCATAAGGACAAAAAACCATTACCTCCAATAGAAAATAATAAAGGCCGGGGCTAATTCCCGGCAAGCAGAAAGCAGAGCCCAACGGCCCTGCTTTTCTCTTTATTCAGCTATCTAATCAATACTATTCCCGCTGATTTTGAATTTATACCCAGCTTTTTCCAGTACATCAACGGTCTTTTTCCACTGACCACTTTTTACCAGAATATAATCTGTGTTGTAGGTGGAAACCGCAAAAATGCTGATGCCATTATCAGCAAGCAAAGTGGATAGTTTGGCCAGTATACCCACCATGGAAAATTCCAGAACGCCGTTGATATAAAAACCTTTCCAGCCATCTTCCCTTTCAGTACATTTATTGGGCACATCCTCTGTTTTGCAGACTAAAGATATTTCATCATCTGTTTTGGCCAGAAAGAAAAATTCCTTTGTTGTATCCATATTGGACATATCCGCCAGCTTGCAAACTGTAAGATTTCCCTTTATTGCTGTCAGTTCCATTCTTTAATCCCCTATTTCATTACTTAAGAATATAGCTTGCCAGCAATCTTTGCAGTTCATAGATATTAAGCTGGGAATTAAAGGTCTTTTCCAGCGGAGTTGGTCCCATACCAGCTATCCATATTTTAAGCTCAGCATCCAGATCAAAATGGCCAGCTGTTTCAATACTGAAATGGGTTATATTCTCATAAGGGATAGACATATACTCGATTTTCTTTCCAGTGAGTCCCTGAATATCTACCAGTATAAGCCTCTTATTGGTGAAAATATACATATCCCGGATAACTTGATATGCTTTGTCGATTTGCTCGCCTGGGGCCAATAATTGCTGATATTTTGCCCGCACATCACTTATACTAACTTCTGAAGCATTGCCTAATAGTCCATCAAACAAGCCCATATGAATCCCTCCACTAGATATACTAACATCTTTTTTTGCCGCATCTGGTCTCCAACACATCTTTTGAATATGATATTACTTCAGCTTTGCATAATTATATTTTATGCGCAATTTCCATATTCAATCTATCCTCAACAATTTCACTTTTCTCACAAAAGGATACTGTGATGTATGTTCTAAAACTTCCATATAAAATCTTTTTTTCCTGCATAGAAAAAGAAAAACCGGCATATTGTTGATGCCTTTATCCGACCCCGACTGAATACCATCAAGGGCACCCGGTAAGTGCATAGTAAAGCCCCGGTTCCAGGATCGTGCAGGCAGCTTTCGCTGCCGTAACCCTGAACCGGGGCTGTGTTTTGTGGGTGGCTTCCTTACGTTCTGCCATATTTTTTATTAAGCTCTTTTATTACATCTTCAACAGAAATTTTTCCATCAGCAATTTGCAATCCCTTTTCAATCATATCATTGTACGAAGTGTCTGCTTCAGTATATTTAACAATAGCAGACTGGATATTATACGAATTAGGATAACAATCCACCAATCCTACATTTTGATGTGGATATTTTTCAACTATTTCTTCCCAAGTCAATCTTTTGCCCATATTTTTTCCTGACATAGCAAACATCACCTCATATCAATGCCACCTCCATTGGGTAAGGAGGACTGGTTGAACTCATGTTACTTCCTTAAGTAGCTGCTTTTTACAGGAATGTGAACCTTCATCTGAATCTGTCCATATAATATCAACAATATGCCGTTTAATATCTTCGTCAAAGCTCAGAAGCATAAAAGCCGGGCCAAACTTCTCGTATATTTTTGCCCCATAAACAATAACATTATCGTTTATTTCTAAGATTACACTACCAACCCGTTGACAGATAGCCTTAATTTTTTCCTCCATAAGAGCCATATCCGTTTCTTTAGAAAAAATCAATTTCATTGTATATTCCATTATAATTATCCTCTATATTACTCAATCTGTTTTTTCATACTTTTATAGTAATCTTCTAGCTCTTTCATCTGCTCCATTGTAGAGTATTTGTCTGTTATAATGCTTCCCCAGATTTCCTTTACTTTTCTGCGGGTATTACATATCGGAGCATTGGAATCTATATCAATACCATTCTTCTTGATTATCCTTGCCAAATCAGCCAGCAATCCTGCAAATAATTCATGCAGGATTTCTTTTTTCTCTATCACTTCATAATCAATCATAACCCAAGCTCCGCTTCAACTTCAGCCAAAGTATAAGTTACATGATTTGCCTCAAACTCTTTCAGGGCTTCCTCTGCGTCTATTCTGTCCCACTCATCCTCCAGCGCTTCTTCAATAAGCTGCTCAATGAGTGTATCTTTTGGCACTTTTTTTATTTTCGCAAGCTCCTTTAACAGCTCACCGGGGCGTTTACTAATTTTAAGCACCATGATAGTTCCTCCATGACATCCTCAACAGTATTAAACTCCATCTCTGGGTGTCAGTAAGCCTTTTTTACAAGATTCAATACCCGAAGGATCCTTAGCATACGCCTCTACTAAATTATTTTTTATAATCGAAGAGTATTTTAATCCAACGTATGCAGGAGCAAAATAATTGATAATGTCAGAACCGATTAATACAGAATTGTTTTCAGAGGAAATGAACTCTGCATGTGTTTCATCACATATACTCTGTATTTCTTTATTAATCTCCTCCATATTTGATGATTTTTTAAAAAACATCTTTATTTCAAATATCATATAAATACCTCATTTCAACAATACTCCTACCCCATTTACTCCTTTGGAATATACTCATCCAGCCGTATTACCCTGTTATACAGGCAGGTGAATTTGCCATAGTCCCTGTTTTCGTGCCAATGGCCGAAGAACCACCGCTTAAACTCCGGCTTGTGGTTGTATATAAGCTGAAGAGCCCTTTCCACGGTGCTGTAGCCTATTGGTTTTAGATGAAACATGGGATTTATAAGCTCAACAGGGCAGGTGTGAGTAAGGATATAGTCCACCTTGTTGCCGGCGTTTTCCAGATTGTCCACGGCCTCATTAAACTCCGCCCAGGAAGGTACCTCCTGTGGCCACCAGCTCAAGCCCTCTCTGCGTTGTTCCTTGTCGGTGGAATCAGCTCCACCAAGCACGAAAAAGGACTGACCCTCTATTTCATAGACCTGCCCCCGCATAAGGTGGATAATGCTACCGTCTTTATGAACCTTGCCACCGTGCCATTCGCTGACTTCCATACTGTTTATCCAGTCATGGTTTTCGTGATTCCCGTCCAGCCACAGGGTAGTCCACGGCTTTTCCTGCAACCACTTGTGCCAGTGCCTAAAGGTCTTGTCCTTATGCCAGTAAAGGCCGAAATCACCCAGAATAATGACATAATCCTCCTTGATCATTTCCGACTGCTGGGGGAAAAGAGTAGTGTTCAGTTTAGATATATCAAGGGGAATATGGGTATCCCCGGTTATGTAAATCATAGTTTGTCACCTAATAAAAATGCTCTCAGTTGTTTATTGGGTATATCGCAGTTCCTGACTTCCGTATCAGAAGCCCCACCATCTTCCAGCTTAATATCATCGCTTTCACACATCTCTCCCCTGCAATAAGGGCAATAGAAGCAATAGTCCTCCATCAAATGCTGCAAGGGCTTATCCAGATGGGATTTATATTCTGGAGAGAGAAGATATTTTTTGAATATCTCTTTGGTGATTGGTATAAGCATACTAGAATTCACCCTTTTCTCTTAGCTCTTTTCTTATGTCATCAATGAATTTTACGGCCTCTTCCTCTGTCAACAGTCTTCCATTTGCTTTGATAAAGGACTGCCGACAGGACTCAATGACTTCAGATAATGGGCGATCGCTACGTTGGAATTTCTTCTGTTTATTTATGTCCATATCGGCCCCTCAATTTACTTTCCCCCAAAGAAATTCTTTATCCTCTGCCAGCCGGATTTATCACTATTTATCAGCTTTTTGGCATCTTCCTTGGTGAAGCCCCTGGCTGCATTGGTGTAGTAGACATTCAGTTCCGGGGCGGTTTTAAACAGTGATTTGTCATCATCGAAAACGATATAATCTCTGATGTTATGCGCCTTGCAGTAATCAAGTATGCTCAGCCCCCTGTCCAGCTGGTCAAGCTCCTCAGTTTTATCCAGTATGCGGATTTTCTCAGGGGCCATGGCATGGATTAGCTCCTTTATATACACAGCATGATTGCCTTCACTGTTGAAGCCCGTTTTCCATGAAGAAGTAAGGACTATACCCACCTGATGGTTATGCCTCTCATTCAGATAAGCCATGTATTCAAGAATGCAGCTGATACATTTGCTATTTAAGGTGAAGGGGCGCTTCCAATCCATTTCCGTGTTCAGCACCCCGTCCACATCCAGAAATATGTAAAACATCACATCACAACCCTTGTATGTCTTTTTACCACTTATACTTTCATTTAAAAATCCGTAATGCTTTTTCCAAACATGAATGTGAGCCTTCATATTTGCTGGACCAAATAGCTTCAATAAGGTATGATTTTATTTTTTCATCAAAAAATAAATGAATAAATGCTGGCCCAAACTGCTCATATTCATTGGCTCCATAAATGATTGTATTATCTTCATGCTTGATAATGCCACACCCGCTTTCTTGGCATATTTCTTTTATAATTTTTAACATTTCCTCCATGTTGGCCTCCGGGGAGAAGGTCAGCTCCATTGTGTAATCCATAGCTCTTCTTACTGGTGGTGCCAATAGCTCAGGTTCTTCATTCAAATCAAAACAGTCACTACGGCGCAGATATGCTATCAGGGCATCTGGATCAGCGCACAGCTTTCGGATTTCATCTTCTCTTGGCAGCAACACCACACGCTCCAAGCCGTCGTATTCTTCAATGCGGTAGCTGTATCCATCTGGAACTTCCACAATTTTTAATTTACAACTTGGGGCAGCAGCCTTTTCCTTTAAATCAGTTATGGTTTTTATAAGATTAGGGTCATCCCTGCCCAAATAATAAACAATGCCACCAACACCCCATGCCCATGGATTATCAATAGACAATTTAATGGAACTAAGACTGTTGTAGTATTTCGCCCCTTCCTCCGATAAGGCAAAACCGCCATAGGTATCATTAATTACGATTTTCTTCATCCAAAATCACCTTTTCTATTCTAAAGGGCTTGCTTCAGGCGTTCTTTTATTTCAGCCTTCAGCTCTTTGATTATTTCCTTGTTGTCAATAATACTTACTGAATTATCATCCATATTTACACATTCATTTCCCTCCGACATTGCAAAGCATTCAAAAACATCAACCAATAAAAAGGAATCCAGCTGCTTTATTTTTTCTGATCGTTCCTGCTGACTCATAGCAAGAATCATCTGAAACGTTCTGACGGTGTCTATAATCGTGTGGTTTTCTTTCATAGGCATTGGTTGACCTCCCGCTGTCCTCATTTCCTTATCATATACGGATCCCATTCTATAAGCTCCTCATAGCACTCATCACAAAATGGTGATACCCTTTTGTAGATTATCTCGTATGATTCCTGCAGCACCGCACATGACAGAAAGCCTTATTCAACTTATCTTATCAAGCCTCCGGGACCTTATCAATCAACGATTTGACTGTGTTAATACTCATTGTGATGATTTTAGATACCGTTCCTTTCATTCATCACTTTGTTCATAAAGCTTGTCCCAAAACTCTGAACCATGGATCATTTCCCACCAATCATCATTGTCTTCTGCCAAATTGCAAAGACCACAACCGAAAAATAGATCTCGTAGTCCTTCAGGTGGATCTAATCTCTCATACAACTCTTCTGCTGATATACCCCAATGGAGGGCCAAAAAGCATTCTACTAATGGATTAATTTTTTTAGGACTGTTATTCCCTATCTCTTTTAGGTAATACAGTGCTTTCATACTTCCTTCGTCTATATAATCCGGTCTATTTTTCTCCCATTCTTTATATATTTTGCATGCAAAACCGATAGGTATATTCATATTTGAATTTACTACCTTTTTATAAGTATTTAGCTTATCTAAAACATCATCAAAGGATTCACTAATATCTAATCCAGTAAAGTACACCCAGTATATGGTATATAATATCTTCTGCGCCTCTGCAGCTATCTTGCCTTCCTCGGTTTCATTCCTTAATGCTATCACTACGGCCTGTATATCAATTTCGGCCTGTGCTGCTAGCTTTTCAATCACACCATAGTCGTACCGTAACACCTTGCATAAAGCTTTTGCTTCTTCAATTTTGAAATTTTTGGCTGCCTGCTGCAAAATACGATTACGCTGGTTATTTATTTCCTCTTTTATAGCTTCTTTAATTTCCTGTTCACAATGTTCCTTAGCCTTATCCACGGTCTGTTCATACCATGACTGTTTGATATTAATAGAACCATTCTGGGTTCGTACTCTAATTAACACATCTTCTTCCTCTCCAGCATTTATCCCCTCTGAATCCCACAAACAGGCGCCTACATAGTTTTCAATATTATCTAAGTAATGATCCCTTTCCCTGCCAATAAGTAAATAATCAATCGTGGTATTCAGTTTCTCTGCTATTTTTACCAACAGATAAAAATCCGGCTGCCGTTTGTTATTTTCGTATTGACTGTATGTCGTGTAGGGTATACCAATAGACTCCGCAAAATCCTTTTGGGTTGCATATTGTCTACTCCTGACTTCTTTTAAGTTTTTACCAAAGTTGTATCTGTCTTTATTAGCCTTGGAAATATTATTCATCTTGCCATTCGCCTCCTGTTCTTGATACAATTATATATTTTCAATAAGAGAATTCCAATGAGCATTTTGTGGTTTATATACTCGTTTTGCGTATTGTGGATTTGTTTCCCAAATACCCGAAACCCTGTTTCTGAATTATTAAAGCCCCGATTCCAAAAGCAGATTGCTAGTCCATATCTGCTAAAATCTGAAATCGGGGCTATTATTGGTAAACGCCAAAATATAACGTTTCTTCACTCATCTCCTCTACCCATGATATAACTACAATGAATTCAAGTTTTTTACCAAATGCCTTCGTATTTCGGGAAAACTTCAAATTGGAAACTTTTTTATTCATGCATACGTTCTTTGAAATCATCGAAAGACTCTATAGTAAATGTCCCGTCTTTATTTGGTACTGCGACAAATTCTTTTTTTATTGTACCACCAATATAGCTCCAATTAGAATAATCCTGATCGCACTTAATATTTATCTTTTTATACTCTACCCCCTCTTTTATCTTATCGGAAGAGCTTGGTGGTAAAACCTCAACTTTTGGTTTAAATCGGTATGCTTTACCATTAACTTCAATGGTTTTATATTTTTTAAAAGTAAAACTAGGCAAGGAATCATACGAAAATTTATACACTTCTTCACACGCAGAATTTAAAATGGCTTCCCGCTCCTCTTTATACTTTGCCGAGTAATAATATGGAGCTATTCCAAGTATTAACCAACATATTACAATCAATGACACGAAAATCTTGATACACGCCGCTTTTCTCCGTCTTTTTTGCCCATAATTATATATTTCATTACCCCTTCTGGCAAGTTGAGCTGCTGCCTGCTGCGCCCGTTCTGGGGTATACTTTAATCCGCTCATTTTCTCACCGTCCTGTCTGTTGCCAATGACGATTCACAAAAATACCACCATAAAATTGTTTTATTAAGCTATTATCTGAATCAGCACATTGATACTTCACTATGATATGACTTTCTTCATCTGTAAAACATAAAAGTTCATTTACACTATCTGGCCTAAAAAAAGCCCACTCCATGCGCCCGTCTTCCCTTTCATAATAAATCACTAATCCACAAAAGGTTTCTGTTTTTCCTGCAACACTAATACTACCGGATCCTTGATAAACAGATCCACCGCCAGTAACTGCCCCTAACACTAGTGGCATAGGAAATATCATGCGAATAGGGTATGTTCTTGTATCAACATGCCAATGAATTGCATCTTGCTGACATTTCTGCTGCCACGCTTTCTCCCTTTTTTTCTGTTCACTTTCACCAGTAATATAGTCCAATAATGACATAGTTTTTCCCCTTTTCTTCCTTTATTTTTTCCCGTCAATTCTGTCCATTTCATCCCACAAAGCCTTCATATCACGGATTTCCAGCCTTTGGCCATTAAATCTCTCAAAACATGAAGTTATCCAAGGATTTTCAGTGGCCAGACCAACAAGGACTTCTTTCAGTTCTTCCTCAGTTGTTATTTTTTCCGACACATATCTGCCAAAGTCTTTGCTGTAATAAAAACCATAATTCTTCATATAGTTAGAAATCACCTTGTCTGCTTCTTCGACAGTAATACCAGGATTGGCATATTTCAGCTTTTCAGCATCAAATTTCCACTCTATACTCATCCTGGCAATGAAGTTGTTATGATATTTTTCATAGGCTTCAGCGTATTTCTCGTCATTAATATCACGCATTTTGACTCCTCCACAACCATACGATATATAAATGGCTTTATTTTTGTAACTTTCGCCTAACATATCCTCATTTCCTGCATTTTTTCTCAATATTAATTTCTAAGATATCCCTCTTGAACTTACTAAGATTTCAGGCCGAAAAACTCTATTATCTGCTCCACAGAAACAGGGTAATACCCGTTGGCATCTACCCACACATCATATCTTAGTATACCGTTCTTTTGATTCTCCAGATTATAGGATTCATCATTGTGCATATGACCATGAAGCATTATGCTGCCGTAATGGCTCCTCGGCCATGACAGCATAGGGTAATGCATCAGGGCAATATATCGGCCAGCATAGGAAATCGTCATAAAATCCCTTATTTCCTCAAACAGTGCAGGATCGTAAGCCTTGTCGTGATTGCCCCGCAAAAGATACTTCTTGCCATTGAGTTTAGCTATAAGGGCATTGACCTCCTCCACCCTGGTACGGTGGGCAATGTCTCCCAGTATATATACAGTATCATCCTTATGTACCACTGCATTATAGTTCATAATCAGTGTACGATTCATCTCATCCACATCTGCAAAGGGCCGGTTCTGCATATGTATTACCGCCCTATGCCCCAGATGTAAGTCGCTGGTAAAATATATCATTCTAACACTTCCTTAAATTCTTTCTTTGTTGCTTCATTTCTTCCATAGCCTTGAACGTATCATACCGTTTTGTCACTACTGGCTTCTGGCCACGGCGGAAAAACAGTTCCTGCCCTAAAGGCATATCCAGCACGTCATTCATGGGACGGTTAAGGCGTTTACTTACATTGGTGGCAGTATCCATGTCCATGCCTCCAAGATAAATATATGTATCACAGTTATTGATGATGGTTGTGGCGTTATTCTTGCCGTACATGGAAGAAAGCTGGCTCTCGGACTGGACAAGCATAGTGGCAGATATGCCCTTTTCCCTGAATATAGAAATCAGATCCTGAAAATCCTGCACCTTACAGCCCGTGGCGAAATCATCACAAAGGACATGGACTGGGTATGGTAATACCCCTTCCACTCCTGCTTCTCCCAGCTCAAAGAGGCTCTTGAAAAGCTGCTGATAGATTATGGAACAGAAGCGGTGCTGAGCCGTGTTTACCGGAGAGACGTAGATAAATACTACCGTCTTGGGCTTAAGCAGTTCCCTGGCATCAAACTGGGGGTGATTTTCGTTAAACAGATTTCTAATCTCATCAGTGAATATCGAATTAATTGGATTCATTGTACTGGTAACTACACTTCCACCAGTAACATCTCCCAATCCTAGAAAACGATGCCATATATCGTAGATTTCCTTGTCATATTTGTACCATTTACGCATTTCATAATGAAGAGGATATTCCTTTTTTAATTCCCTTTCTTTTTCTAGTGTTGAATTTTCCTTTGTTCCATCACTAAATTTAAAAGCGGCTTCTCTAAAATCCTTCATAGTCGGAGGAGGTTCCTTTAAATTATGGTTATCACTATATGACAGATTATCCAACAAATACAAAGCCTCTTTCATTGTATGACCCTTGCTATAATGACCATCATATATATAACGCAAAATAACATAGGTAATGTTTTCCGCATTTTGTACCCAAAAAGGGTCCCTTGGCGGTTCAGATTTTGAAGTTTCTGTATAAGCAATGGTATGGGCCAGGTTCCGCACATCAGCAAGGGAATTGCATTGAAGTAGGGGGTCATAGCCATAAGGGCTTTTGGCCGGATTATTAAGGTCCACAAAAAGCACATTGTACCCTTTTTCCTCCAGCAATTTCTTGCTCTTGTCATAAATCCCCCGCTTGGTGTGAACCACCACCGCATTGGCGTTTTCAAGGTTGCAAATCATAGGCAGCATAACACTTACGGTCTTGCCGGAGCCGGAGCCACCCACTACCATGATATTGTTGTTAAGGCCAGTCTGACTGCTATCTGTAGAAATATGGCACCGCTCATCCGCCCCCAAAGGGAATATTTCTTTTTTATTGTTATATTTCCGCATAAATTACTCCTCCATCATTTCAGCAAAACCAATAACCTTGTCAGCAAGGCCAAATTTCACCGCTTCTTCTCCTTTAAAAAAGGCATCGTTCAAGGTGATTCTCCGTAGCTTGCGTTTGGTCTGTCCCGTGTGCTTGGAAAGGATTTCCACCATTTCTTCCTTAGTTTTTTTCAGATCATCCGCAATGATCTGAACAGAGGAGGTCTTTCCTCCCGCCCCGTAAGGAATCAACGGCTCATGTATCATTACCTTGCTGTGGGGCAAAAGATAACGGCCATGGCCACCACAGCAGAACAGCACTGCAGCCATACTGTAGGCCCTGCCCAGGCAATAGGTTTTAATGGGCATTGGGGCACTCTGGATAATGTCATATATCACCATGCCCGCATCAATACTGCCGCCCACGGAGTTAATGAACATTTTCACCGGTTCGTTGGCATCCTCCTGAATAAGCTGGCTAAGCTCCTTGGATACCTTCACCGCTATGGCGTCATTAATTTCTCCTTCAATATAAATCATTCTTTTATGGTTCAGTAAACTATCAATTGAAATCTCATGAATTCCATTGCTGTCATATATCGCTGTATTCATTTAGTATCAATCCTCCAATATTGTGATTATCATATACTTATCCTTAATCGCACCTTGCAAAGTGTTGTTGATTGATTAACTAAATAATACATGACTCAAAATGAAAAAACAATGAACTATTCGACTGAATAAATCCTCAAAATGAGGATTTAGAGAAGACTGTCTAACTGATAATAAAAATGCTGGGAAATAGGGGCAATAAAAAAAGCAGAGCTGCAAAAACTCTGCTTTTGTTGTTATTCACATTCGTTTATACATACCAATAAATTTATCGTTTTCCTCCATCATCGCCCTGTAAGAAGATATCATATTATAGAAAGTTGCTTTTTTGAGACCAGATTGTGTCAAAAACTCCTTTGATGTTATTTCTTCTTTTTCCCACCGTTCATATAGTTCCGACCAATTATCCGGATAGTCAATACGACTGCGGCCAGCGTTGGATTTCCTGTTTTCAGGGATTTTTACGACCTGCTTGTTGCCAGCCAGGGATTGTTGAATAGTCTGTAAAATAGCTTGATTTAATGGTTCAGAAACCCCAAACATGTATGTTGTATTGTAATCATAAATCAACAAAATACGAGGCTTTTTTATAAACCAGTCCAATTGTGCAGCGATATCAGCCTCATTCAATCCCAATGAAGCTGGATTGGTTATGATACAGACATCATTTTCACCCAAATTGTCTTTTAAGTGTTCCAGTTCTCCAAAGCTGCGGCGAGGCTCACGACTAATAAATACCTCATTAAATTTATAAAACTTTTTTATAAGTTCCAAGACATACTGGAACTGTTTTATATCATCTGTCTGTTTTGCATATAAATAAACATTTCCTGATAGGGTCATACACCATTCACCTTTTATTTAAAAAATTTCTTGATAATTGCCTTAATACCTGATTCCACTTTAACCCCAAGTAGTTCTTCAAACTCAGCACGATTAAATCGGATTTTGGCAAAATTTGGATTAGGAATAATTGTCGCATTTAGCTCACCTGGAAGAGCACTTTCCCAGGTTGCACACATTTTATCACCATAGTTTTTATCCAACGAAATTGTAACAAATTTTTCATCAACCAAAAACTGTTTTCTTTCAGTATTATAAAGTTCCCTTATTTCGTCCACCGCATCTTGATACGTGTAAGGGGAATTATCTGCATAATCATCATCCCAGTTCAAAACTTTCATATAGTCTGGTATATCAAATCCGCACTGCTGAATAATTTCTAAAATTATTTCAGAAGATCGCTTCATCAACTCGGGTGAATAATTGTCAGATAAACCATTTCCCGTTTCTATTTTTTCTAATTCCCCTTTAACATAAGGCAACATCATAGAAAGATATCTTCTAAAAAAAGCCGTCCCCATTCGCTGCAAAATATTATTTCCCATAGTTTCGTATTCCCTGCGCTTATATTTGCTTGGCAATTTTATATCATAAGTGAGAAATATCATACGTTTACGTAATTCTTTTTTAGGCGATCCAACATTATTGCTTACAAAAATCGTAATTGGTTGATTTTCCCTCATATTCTGTTCGCAATCCTGAGTCGTTTTTATCAATTCTCCAAACGATGATGTAAACTTTGCTGAAATTTCATCTATAAAAATAGGAATACCTGCATGTGTTGCCTGAAATGCTGTCAATGCAGGCAATTTAACATTTTTATAGCTATATCCAAATCCATCAAATCCTGTCATCATTTTTAGAATCACATTTACCATAAAGGTTTTCCCGCAATCAGGTGGTGAGTTCAGTAAAATATAGAGGGGAAGTGCTGATAGTCCAGAAATTTTTCTTATTTTGGCGGCACAACGAACTTTAGCATTGAACACTGAAGAAAACATTGCATTTAGTAACTTAAAATGGTTATGTTGTGCTTGCGATACATTATTAACAAAATTATTGTAATTATTAAACAGCCCCAGTAATTCCTTGATATCTGCTTTCACTTCATCATCTGTAGGCGATAAATCCAAGGCCACTTTATTGATGAAAACGCTATCATTTGAGTAGTCAATGTGTAATCTAGGATACTTTTCGGATTTTTCTTCCAACGTAACTTTTCTCAAACGTATTTTTTCGGCATTTATAGACATCTTTTTTATTTCATTAACACCAATTGTTATTTTGCCTTCTTTATCTCCTTTAAGCGAAATGCCTTTAGTATATTCCTTATATGAGGAACGAATTTCATTAAAATCTTTGTCATATTGTATCAGCGTAATTTTTTCTTCTGGTGATAAGGACTGTTCCACAACAATAGCAGTACCGGCTTTAAGTTGAGGATTATCCAGCAAAAAATCAAAATTCTTATCTTCCTTATTTTCATCCAGCTCTTCTTCCGAAATAGATTTTACGCTTTCTTCTATATAAGCACTAGGAATTATTTTAGTCGAAAGAGACCACATAGTTTTAAAATCTTCATAAATCAGGTCATAAAACGCCCTATCATCACAATACCAATAGCTTTCTCGATGATGGTTAGCATTCCATGCTGTAGCAGATAGATTTGCAGATGGAAATATTACCCGAACCCTGCCATCAAAGGCTTTTAATAAATATAGTTTTCTATGATCACACATGATATTAGGACATTTTATTTCAACAGAACCTTCTATTATGCGTTTGGCAAGTTTTTGATTTTGATTAACATATTTCTGTACTAAGCCTGTATGTGCCACCACATCTACCAGATTTTCAGCAGCTTTCATATTAATCCTGGAACTTAAAAAATCTGCACCAACTATCAACTGAACATTGTCAAATTTCTTAGTTAATCTGGCTGCAAAATTAAAATCAAAAGAAAATGTGATTGCTTTTAAATCATAATATCCCTCAAATAAATCTAATGGATTCTGCCGTACTTTTTTCTTAAAGCTCATTTCATAACAATCTACAAAGTTATCTTCGGGTGTTGTATCAACCAGTTTTAGCTCTTCATTGGAAAACAAATCCACCATCCCGTCGCCTTTTTTCATATCAATGCCCCCTACTCCAAAAATAACTATCTATTTTTATACCCTTTACAAACAAATATACTATTCGTTTGTAAATAAGTCAACATTTTTAGACAAGCATTTTAAAAGCCCCGGTTCAGGATCGTGCAGGCAGCTTTCGCTGCCGGAACCCTGAACCAGGGCTATGTTTTGTGGGTGGCTTCCTTATTATCCCACTACATTAATCTTTACTATCAAATATTCTTTTCCCTAAATTATACAAATCCCAATCATATTGCATAGCGCGCTCTGTTATGTCAACATACCTATCACTTTCAGTAAAAAATGCCAAAATTTTTTTATTAGTAAAGTCATAAATCATATCATTATAATTATCTCCATATTTAGTGGAGTAGCATTTTGTAAACACTTTCATTGTCCCCGTATCGCGACTAATTTCTACATTGTTGGTATCCAAATAATAATATTGGCTACTATCTGAAAAATTTAAGGTACTTGCATATTCCCATTTGGGCGGTCTGTTAACTGAATTTGATTTTATACCTAAATAGGAATAAATAACTTGCTGGTACTTTTCCTCTCGAGAATCTGGTTCAATTCTCCTCCAGTTTGAACCCTTGCCTGCTTTGAACGAAAATCGTTGTCCGTTGTCATATCCAATGGTATCAACTGAAAAATATGTATTATCTGATATTTTAATTTTTAAATACTCCACACAGCCATTGCCACGAATTATATTATTTTCACTTGTATTAAATGATATTATTCCGCTTTCTCCATTATATTTTATTGAACTAACATCAATACCCACTTTCCATCCGTTACGTGTATATACAGGCAGTTCAGTCACAGCAGTCAAAAATTCTTTCTCATTCGACTTAATTTCACCAGAAATCACATCTTTAGTAAGATTATCCGTGGTTTCTTTATATTTTTTCTTTAGTTGCTCATTTTGTTCTTGCAACTCTTTAATCTTTTTTTCAAGTTCGATATTCTTCTCCACAGCAATACGGTCTTCCATTATCTTTTTTAAATCAATATTGTCCGTATTAACAGATACTTGCAGATTACATGTATATAATATATGTCCATCTGGAGTTACTTGAGGTAAAACTTCGTCTCTAATCACCCTCATAATTTGTGCTGATACAACATTTATCTCATCCTTTGTAAGAACAGAATTTTGTGATTTTGAAAAACTCTCAACATAAACGCCCGCTTTTTCAGCAGCAACACGCTTAGCCTCTACCCTTGCTCTTTCTTTCGCAGTAGCAACATTCTCATCGGGCCCGTCTCCTATTAAATACATTCCAGTAGCCTCAATAGTTTGTTCCATAGCTATAGCTGTACCAGATAGTATTATTAGTACAGTAAGCATCATAAAAATTACTTTTTTCATCTTATCTATTCCCAAATCTGCATCAGCAATTCATCAATAATCTGGCTACAAATTATCAGTTATTTCTTCTAATCACACAACATCATACCAGTCCAAGAAACAATATATTTTTCTTTTATAAAATCAGCTTCATATCTTAAATATCCGATATAACCTGGCTTACCATTGACGTAGGTGTATTGAACATATCCATTTCCCTTACGATAATCGCTATTCCTATACATACGTTCAAAATTGCTTCTAAATCTTTCAAATATTTGATTAGCTAATTCTCTTTGATTAGTTTCGAACTTTATAGTGGGATCATAGACAATATTTTTATTATGGTCTTGAGTAACGCTAATTATTTCCTTTAGAGAGTCATCACCGCGTTCCTTGCTGATTATATCATAGTAAAGATACTGTTTAAATTCTCCATTTCTCCATTCATAAAAATTTCTCCTAAAATCCATCGCTGGCATACCATGATATAAAGTCATTATTACACCATCTGTTAACGATGCTGCATCGACATCTGCTTGCCAGCTCTTTTTTAAATCAAGCGGTGGCTCTTTAAACTTCGCTGGTCCTACTCTCAGTGCATAATTAATTAATTTATATAATGTTCGGACTGGACGATCTGCTGCAGTTTCTCTAGAGTTTAAATCAACTACATCAGTAGGTGATGTATTCCTATCAATCAACACTATTTCATGGTCGGACAGTTCCTTAATCTCAATATAGTCTACTCCCATTATTATATTATCACCTTTCTTCACAAACGGAGCACTTATATAGAGATATTTCCCCTTACGTTCTGCTGTAGACAAATCGGCATATCTTAAACAGGTGGAACTATAATAAGTATAATTATCATCCCATAACTTAATACTGGGTAGATTTGGATTAATGATACCGCCCTTTCTTGCTGCATACGTATTGGAACAAAGCAACATAAAAATTGATATTATTAATAATATTATTGATTTATACCGCATAGCCTACTTTCCCCTTTTTTTAATAATCGTAAATATATATCATTCTTATATCCGACGTGGAAACCACGCTAAAAAACAGCATTATTTTGATAGTTATTGGATATTTAGCTGTGAATTGAAGGTTTTCTCCAATGGAGTATTTTGAATAAGCATCTACTTCGCCAAATTACGTATCCAGTATTCACAGCTATTTTTCCTCATTTTTCTATAAACCTCATGCCCCTTGCAGTATTTCCTTGATTTTTACTGTAATAGGTTTGTCTGCCGGGAGCCAGTTCACGCTGTCCATTGTATCTGCCGTAAGCCATTTCATGGCCTCATGCTCCAATAAGGTTACTTCCTCGGAAACAAGGGCGCACATATAACACCGCATATTCAAATGGAAATTCGGATAATCATACTCCACTGTTCCCAAATCTTCACCAACAGTAATATCTGCCTTTAATTCTTCCTTTATTTCCCTTTTTAGGGCATCTTCAGGCCTTTCTCCGGACTCTATCTTGCCCCCGGGAAATTCCCAGCCATCTTTAAATTCACCATAGCCCCGCTGGGTAGCCAATATTTTATCTCCCTTGCGTATCACCGCAGCTACTACATTTATTGTTTTCATTAAATCTCCCCAAACCCAAATTAGCCTATAATATTCCGTTTCAAAGTCATGGCATCCTTTGCCAAAAGCTTTCGCTCCAACTTCCAAGTAATACTCATAGGACGGCTGCCTAAATGTTTTACATAATTTACAGGGCCAACAAAAACATATGGAGCGGTTCCCATATTGTTCTTTTTGTAATCCCTGGCAAATAACAGGATAGTGTTCCCCATACTTTTATGATTAATATACCTCTGTCCTGTTGGTGACGTTTCGGACGTGGTGCTCTGACTTTGCCAATGAAATAGCTCATCGCTGATAAAGTAATCATCATACATAGTTGTAGGTGAATATTCTTTATCAGACTTATTTATTGTTACTAGAAACAAATCTGTATTTTTCTCGTCAATATGCAAAACACCTTGACGCATAGATGACACCCTAAAATAATCCATAGCTATTAAAATTTGGTCTTTGGTATAGGCACAATGTAAATCCAAGGGACAATCACAGTTCATCAATAATGGCTCATAGAGAAAATCAATCTTATCAAGATTATATTCCAAAATCTCTATTATCTCTTGGAGTACCTTTGGACTATCTGACAAAATATTTAGATTTTCCTTTATTTCGTGGCTTGCAGAATCAAAGGTCTGTACATTCCATACAGTTACGTAGAACATCCACAACAGATGCTTTTTATAGCTCGATAAAGTATTTATATCAGTAGTCTTAATCTTAGGCAAATAATCCAACAAAAATTCAATCCAACGCCTGGAATTAATAGCAACAATTCTAGGGAAAGCTTTCTTTATGAACAAATCCGTCAGAGGTTCATCATATTTGTCGATGACCCCGGCCGACATGCAAAGATCATAAAAGCCATAATTCTTATAAATAGCCGAAATAGGTTGATGATAATACTTTAGGAAATTACTCAAGGTAAGCTCCATTTCAGCCTCTTCTACAAAATCATTAATCCGCTTGATAAAGCTTGCCCTATTGTTAAAGGCTTGACTAATGTTCGCAAGGACATATTCTTTGGCCTTTTTTTCCAACTGAACAAAGCAACCCCGTGGCACAGAAGGAAAACCCCTGTCTATTTCCGCTTTAACACTATGCCTGGTATTGGAAAGCAATGCCGCAAATTTTTCTTCATAATTGTATTTCTTATTGGCCTGTCCAACAAAATCCAGAACCGTTAGACAATCCTTCCCTTCATACAGTCTAAGTCCACGTCCCAACTGCTGTAAAAATACTGTCAAAGACTCCGTAGGACGCAAAAATAGTACGGTATCCACTGCCGGAATATCCACGCCTTCGTTGTACAAGTCCACAACACAAATAATTTTTATTTCGCCAGATATTAGCCTATTCTTGGCATTTTTACGCTCATCCTTGGGCGTATCAGCACTTAATGCTATAGAACTCAACCCACGCGTATTAAAAAATGCGGACATAAAATTAGCGTGCTCTATTGATACACAAAAGGCAATGCACTTCATAGTTGAAGCATTTGTTACGTAATAGCTTATGGCATCAACAATGTGGCTGGCTCTTGTTTCGGCTACATGCCTATCGATGGTGTAGATATTGCTAAGCTCCTTTTTATCATAACCACCCTTAGTCCATCTTAGGTTGCTTAAATCCACATCATCAGAAACACCAAAATATTGGAACGGGCATAATAATTTTCTGTTTATTGCTTCAGGCAGTCTGATTTCTGCTGCTATCCGGCCATCAAAATAATCTAAAATGGAGTTCCCATCACTTCGTTCCGGGGTAGCTGTTAAACCTAAAAATATTTTAGGTTTAAAGTGTTTCAATATGTTTTGATACGTATTCGCCGCTGCATGATGAAATTCATCCACTATAATGAAATCATAATAATCTGCGGCCATATTTTCGTATAGCTTCCGTGATTCTGCTGTTTGTATAGAAACAAACAAATGCTCCGCGCTGGACGGTCTGTTATAGGTCCCCACAAACAGCTCACCGAAATTTGCTTCCTTCAAAACACTGCGAAAAACGCCCAAGCTTTGCTTTAATATTTCTTCCCGATGGACTATAAATAACAGGCGAGCAGACGAATTATTCCTTCTAAAGCGACGATAATCAAAAGCTGAAATCAGTGTCTTTCCTGTTCCTGTAGCTGCTACTACTAAATTTTTATACCTTCCCTTTTCCTCTCGCTCCACCTGTAGGCGATCCAAAATTTCCTGCTGATAGGAATAGGGATTTATATCCAAAACATATTCTCGTTCCTCTGTATTTCCAATATGTCTTTCAGCAGCAATAGCTTTAATTAATCGTTCTTTTTCCGCAACAGAATATGTCTCAAATTCCGGAGTACACCAATATGTTTCAAAAGTAGCCTCTATTTTTTTGATATTGTCGGGCTGATCCTGCCTGGTAAGCTTAACATTCCATTCCAACCCACTGGACATTGCAGCATTGGATAAATTGGAAGAACCAACATAAGCCGTGGTAAATCCTGTATCACGGTAAAAGATATAGGCCTTGGCATGAAGTCTGGTTCTTTTGGTATCATAGGATACCTTTATTTCCGTATTGGAAAGCTTTGCCAATTCCTCAACTGCCTTAACATCTGTTGCCCCCATATACGAAGTTGTAATTATACGGAGCTTACCACCATTACCAGTAAACTTCTTAAGTGGTTCCAATATAAGACGCAACCCTGTCCACTTTATAAAGGAAACCAACATATCAACTCTATTGGCAGTCTTCAGCTCTTTATTAATCTCCGAAAACATGGTGGGCTCATTAGGGGCACCTGTAAATAGGCTGCTGACAGATATCGATGTTTCTGGTCTCTCAATTATCTGCTCTACCTTCCTGCCAATGGCTAATTCTGGATTGTTTTCCTCAATTAATCCCAACAACTGCTCTCCTTTGCCAGTTATTGATTTATCCTCATAATAGTCATCACAGGTATAATTCTTTACCAGTTCAATAATATTATTAGCCAGCTGCACCTGCTGTTCAATACCCTTATTCTGGTCCAGTAAATTATCCAGCCCAGCTTTAATAACCTCCCCAGCATATTTTGAAATTATCTTCGAGGCCTCTTCCTTATCTATATCCTTGATATTTTTGCATTTTTCTGGCCGTTCTATCAGTTCCCTGGCCATGGCTCTATTAATTACCGCCTCATAGATCCCTGATTTCATATTTTCCCCCGTTTAACACACTAAAGTGACATAATTGCTTCTCATGGTCTACAATCAAACATCGTAATCTTCGTTTTACCTTAAAATATTTCGCCAAAATTTTTGCCATTCCTGCCAATATAACTTTATAAAAAAGGCTGCCGCATTTGATGTTTTTCATCAAGCGGCAGCCCTATCACATACAAAATAAGCTTATAAAAGTTGTTGGCAAGTTCCTGGACCTGCTCCAGAGAGAGTCTGGATATTCGACACGTTCGGCCAGATCTGCATAGTGCATTTTAGTTGGATCGGTGCAGAATATCACCCGTTTTTCACATCGTCCCAGAAGCTGGTTCCCCTGGTCTTATACGGTATCCGCATGATTTTGCTAATGGTGGCGGCAATATCCGCAAAGGAAGCTCTAGTGCCCAAATCGATGCCTGGCTTTACCCCCTCACCATAAATCAGCATTGGTACATACTCCCTGGTGTGGTCGGTACCAGCTCCTTTAGGGTCACAGCCGTGATCAGCGGTAATAATCAGCACATCGTTGCGCTTTAACTTGGCCAATACCTCTCCCAGCTGCTTATCAAAGTCCGTCAATGCCTGGGCATAGCCATCCACATCCCGGCGATGACCATATTTCATATCAAAATCCACCAAATTAACAAAGCACAGGCCAAAATAATCCCTGTCCAATTCGGCCAGAACCTTGTTCATACCATCGCTGTTGTCCTCAATGACCATATGACGGCTGATACCCCGGCCGGCAAAAATGTCATTTATCTTGCCAACGCCCACCACGGAATTTCCCGCCATTTTCAGTAAATCCATAATGGTGTCGGCTGGCGGTTCCATGGAATAATCATGACGGCGAGGGGTACGCTCAAAATTCGGATATTCCCCGATAAATGGCCGGGCAATAATCCGCCCCACGGAATACTCACCGGTCATAATGTTGCGGGCCTTGCGGCAATAGTCATACAGTTCCTCCACAGGTACCACATCTTCATGGGCCGCTATCTGCAAGACGCTATCCGCCGAGGTATAGACTATCAGGGCACCTGTTTCCATATGCTCCTGACCATAATCATGAATTACCTGAGTCCCGGAATAAGGTTTGTTGCAGATTACCTTCCTGCCGAAGGCTTCCTCCAGCTTCTGAATAACTTCTGGGGGAAAGCCCTCCGGATAGGTTGGCAATGGCTCATCGGATACCACACCGGCAATTTCCCAATGACCGATGGTGGTGTCCTTCCCCTTGGACATTTCCTGTAACCGGGCAAAGGAGGCCGTAGGTTCAGCAACCTTTTCTCCCACTGTTACGCCTTCTATATTAAATAAGCCCATTTTTTGCATATTGGGTACGGAAAACTTATCCGATGTGGTTACGCTGGCCAGGGTATTTACCGTTGCGGCATCCCCGAAATCCCCTGCATCAGGCTCTGCCCCAATACCAAAGCTATCCAATACCAACAAAAATATTCTCTTTATAATCATAACTTTTCCTCCTCGTATAATAAGTTTTGTAAGCAAGATATCCGCCTTGTCTACAAAGCTTATTTTATTTTTACAACTTAATATCGTTCTATTAAACTGGATTCCCTGATGCTACAATAATCATCAGAGATT